>Ga0213866_10000079_pt1 | contig 76226 bp, 67 predicted proteins | sample PICome_11_FD_160079 | JGI IMG/M metagenome (GOLD analysis project Ga0213866, IMG submission 160079) | Coastal seawater microbial communities near Pivers Island, North Carolina, United States - PICO284 | ecosystem: Environmental > Aquatic > Marine > Coastal | place: USA: North Carolina...
TTCTCGGGGGGCCGGCGTAAAAAATACAATAAAATCAAACACTTAAACTTAGCTTAATGGGGTGAAAAAATCACCACCGTGAATCTGTAAGTACTTCCCTATAATTTTTTGCGCAGCAAATTTTTTTACCCTGTAGACCCATTTCGAACTGTGTTAAATACTGTATGAGGGCATATGTAGTTAAACCAGTTCCTATACATATACAAAAGAATCTACAGTGTTATTTGGGACACGATCGTTACCGTTTTGTTTTTTACACCTATGGTACACTCAGTGTACACAGCCCGCATTACAGTTTGTACATATGGGATCGTGTTACACTGTTAGCCGAACTGTACATAAGCGAATACATCATACAAGAGATTGTTTAGTTCTCACTCACTTGCGATGTCACGGAGTGAGTCAAGGACGAATGTAGTGTACAGAGCTGTTCGGTTGTTACTGAACTAAATATTATATGAATCAATACTTTGTGCAAGTACATCGCACCGCTGTAGATCCATTCAATTATCCACATTTGGGTAAGGTTCAGTATTTTCGTTTAGAATTAGCATATCATGGTTTTTCAATTGTAGAGCATCCAGATTATCCCGGCGCATACAGAGCAAGGTTTTTAGCATTACACAATAAAGACAGTATATGGAGTATAATAGGATTACGTTATACACACATTGATTTCTCTTGGGAAAAAATTTGTGCAGCAAGCAGCTGAAGCTGCTGTGGGCTTTTGCGCTGAACCGCAAGCGGCTTTTTGGCGGCGCAGGCACTTCGTGCTTTTCGGGCTAAATACCTCACGGGCATACACTAATGGTCCCAGCGGACACTTGTCCATTGGTGAATCACATAGTGATAGCACTACATAAATCAGCGCTGAGCGCACCAAGTGTATGCCTATAAAAACACCTAAAATTATCAACCGTGTCGTTAGCTACCGTATGACGTGTCGTTAGGCACCGTATGACACGGTTGTTTTAAAATTCATTTAGTATATGTGAATAGTACTACGGGTGCTCTAAGTGTATTTTGCCACAAAGTCTTCGTAACTGGTGTCCAACACTATTTGCAGTGTGTAGCGTGTTTGATCAGTGAAATTGTTGGCGGCGTGCCATATGTCTTGATTGAATATTATCCATTCACCACGTGGAAAATTTTTCTTTCCGTATATGCGTCCATCTTCCCAAAGATGTTCTGTAGGTGCATATGTTTGTCCTGGATGTGGCAGTGGCAAGTACAAACAGCACCAACGCAGTGGTGTATCTCTGTGTGGATGCATACAACTGCGGGCGGGTATTCTACTGAAGTTTGGTGGATCACCTCTTGCTATATCACCTACCACACTTTGTATGCGATCCAGCTGTCTGTATATCACAGGATGAAATGCTTGATCAATTTCTTGTATGTACTGTATATCAATGTATTTGCCTGGCGGACCGTATTGCTTGTCCCAGTCTATGTGATTATTACAGATATCCAACATTTCGTCAATGTCCTCTTCAGGTGTGGTTATCCAAGGCACAGTTTTAACACAGTGCTGTTCAATTTCAGGTATCCACCCTTCTTCGCCAATCACTTCACTGCGATCCATCAGCACACGTCTTGTGCGCATACTTTCAAACCAACTGGGAGGAAAGCTGCCTACACCAACCTGTTTTTTACGTTCGCCTGCAAATCTGCGTCTACCGCCTGTGCCTCGCCACATTTTTTTATGACTCAATTCTCTGTTGTTTTCAGTTATCTTCAGTTTACGCATTGTCTCGTTTTGGTATTATAACATTTTGTTTACGCAGGTAATTGTCATAGTTGCTGAGTCTAAACTCTTTTCTATGCAACACTCTACGATTATTTATTTCTTGAGTCACACGAGGATCTCTTTGATGCAGTGTGATTATTTGATCCATCAGCACAATGTCACCAGGTTGCCAATGGTGTACATACTTGTATTCATCTCGAAATGCACGTTGCTTGATCCACGCATCTATTTCTGCATCTCCGTTGTGTTTATTATCATTGAGATAGTGATAATAAAATCCTTGCACACCTGCACGGTTCTGTTGCAGGAACCACAGTCTGTATGGTCCAGTGTATCCGCCTGCTTGGAATGTGGTTCTACCTGTGCCTGCTTGTGCAAAACTTTCAGCAACACCGCTGCTCCAATTTGTGTGTGTTTCTCGCCAGTTGTAATACAGGCCTTCCAGTCTACTGTGTTCTTCTTCAGTGAATGATTGTCTACAACGTGCAGTGTTCAAAAACTCTGTGGTTGTTCCTTCGCAGTGTTCCCAACCTTGCAGGCCAACGCCGTCTGCTTGATCGTATCCGTTGATGTTGCTGTGCCAGGCCAAACGTGCGCCTGCAAATATTCCTGTGCTGACATTGTTGTTGTTTTTCTTTCCTGTAACACGTTGTACAGGATACTGTAGTGGGTTATCTTGGTAGTTTTGTGGATCAGGATATCCGTCTTTGGTCAATGTTCTGTAACGCTGTAATCCACTCAATCCAGGATAGCGTTCTTCACCTGTGTTGTACCAATTGAAACTGTACCAATTGTGTATGCTGTCCTCAGTGGCAATGCCACGTTTGCCCCAGCCGATGTTGTGTATCATTCTACCAAATTCCCAACTGCTGGGTTCTTGATTGCGAAACACCACAATGAGATTTTCAAACAACTGTTGTCTCAGTTGTGCATAATCCTCCACAGTGAGAGTGCGTATGTCCTCCAGTATTTCAATACCGTTGCGATTTTCTAGATACTGCCATTTCATTCGGTTTCTCTCTGTATCCTGCCTGGTATGATAACGTTTTTTTGTTGCATCCAATTTTCATAGTTGCTGAGTCTAAATTCATATCTATGCAATACTCTGTTTGCAAGTATTTCTGGATCGTGTTGTCCTCTTTGGTGCAGTGTCAGCAGTTGGTCCATCAACACAATGTCGCCTGGTTCCCACCAATGCACATACAAATATTCGTCGTTGAAGTAGTGATCATACACTGTGTTCCAGATATCTTCTACATCACCAAACAGTTTAGCACTGTTCAATGGATTGAAGAATATGCCTTGTGTGCCTGCACGATTGGTTTGCAATACCCAAGCACGGAATCTACCAGCACCCCAGTTCATACCTGCTTTTTGCACTAGGTCAATTTCCGGGCTCCATTGATCAGGAGATATTCTGTATTCGCCATATGCTGTAAACAGTGCTTGTAGCAGTTCAGGATCCATATCTGCTCTACAACGTGCAGTGTTCAAAAATTCAGTGCTGGTGTTTTCACACCCTTCCCAGCCTTGCAAACTCACACCGTCTGCCATGCGTATACCATTTAGGTTGCTGTGCCACAGCAGTTTGCCTTTGCCGAATATGCCTCCTGGAACTTCGTCATCGTGTTTTTGTCCTGTAACACGCTGTATAGGAAATCCAATTGGATCATCCTCATAGTCTTGTGGATACTGATACGGTCTACGATACCATTCACTCATTTTGCCCAATGTGCCCTGTCCACCGTTGGGATCAGGTTTGTAGTATTCTACCAGCCGCTCCGCATTGCCGTTCCAGAAGCAGCTCTCTTGATTGCTGATACTGTGTTCACTGGCAACACCTGATTTTCCATATCCAATGTTGTGAATCAGTCTGCCATAATGATATGTGTCTTTGGGTTGATGTTTGAATACCAATATCAGTTTTGTCATTAACCACTCACGTATTTGTGCATAGTCCTCTGTGGTTAACTTGGTTATGTCTACATCTTTGATTTGCCAGGCATTGCCCTGATCAATAGGTTCTATATACATACATTAATCCTTGAATTGCAGTTGCATCAATGTTTGATCCAACTTGCCAAAGTTGTACAGGTGTATAGGATTATCTCTCAAATCTCTCACAAACTTTTGGGTGTTGAATCCTTTTGTGGTTACATAGGTTAAGCCACGCAGGTTACCCAGTGCATAAGCAACACTGTCAGTTAGTCCGCATAGTCTTGCATACTTCCAAAGTCCTTCCAGTGTGCAATTGGTTGCTACACCAAAACGTGTTTTCTTTTCCCAAGTGTTTAACAGTCGTGGATTAAAACACAACTGACTTATGCCGCCTTTGAAATGTGCATATTTTGTATAATGCATATTGGCATATGTTTCACTTTGTGGATATACACCGCAGTACATATCAAATCCATATGCTTGTATAGCATCTCTAACTTCATAAAATGTTTGGTACACTTTGCCTTCATATGTGCTGCCACCAATCAGCAACACTTTGTCAACACCAGCTTTGCGCATAGCAATACAGTTTTCGTGTAATTCACTTTCACTTTGTAAATTACGTGCAGCAATATGTGCAACTGCTTTTGCGCTACCTGCTTGTTCGTTAAGTTCTATTGCTGCATCTTTTACACGTGACAAATCAGTTTTGGGCAAGTGCGTAATGCTTACACTGGTTGCTGTATCAACTGCATATTGACTTAATTTTTGTTTTGGTGTTTTTTCTACGCTTATGTCCATGTATCACTCTTGAAAAAGATGTTTGCGCCATTCTTTGAAACTCCAAAGTTTAGCATCTGTACAATTTATATAGTCAGAATTATTGCTGTGACGTATTACTCCTGAACCGCTCACAATGTCGCCATCTCGGTATTGGAAAGGACGTTGTACAGTAACGTCTATGTATTCACCGTAGTTGGTACCCAGTGTGAGGAATGTAACGTAGCGTCCGTTCTTGCCGCGGAAGGTTCTGCCGTTGGCTATAACGCCTGCAAAGTTTACTCTTTCGAGATACTTCTGTTGGACGCCCAAACCCTGTGGAAACCCTCTGTGCCACCATCCTGGCTCAGTGAGTATGTCTCGTCTATGTGCTTCTGTTTGGTACACCCAGCTTCTGTAGCTTCCTTGGCAGTGCTTGAGGTTGGCTCTCCAGAATGCTTCTGGGTTGTGTGCTTTTTGGTATGCAAGTGCCCAAATAAGTCTCCCCAAGTTAACAGCGTGTGCCCTGCATAGTCCGAAACCGGAAAGTTCCTGTAGTGCAGCCATGGCTTCATTTCTTCTTGGATTGTTTCCCATTCTTTCCACAAATTCCAAAATTTTCTCATCGTGCTTTTTAGCAAACGCTCTACGGTACGAATCAGCTTCATATGCATCTACTCCTATGATACTACTTATGATTTCGATAGCATCGTCTTCAAACACAATGCTGTCTTGTACAGCTTCTTGGCTCCAGTCTTGGAACACTGCTGCTTTTTGTCTACCCGACATAGCAACTGGACGTACCATTGCTGTAGCAAACACACAGTCGTACACACTTGTGGGTTGTATAGCACGGAACAGTCTACGCATAGCAGGGCTTTCCCCTTGTGTAACGCCCAGTACATCGCCTCTGCGTAGCAATGCTGCTGCACCTTCGTCATACTCTGGATAGTCCTCCAGTGCTGTATGCGGGTCTATTTCCAGCAGTTGACTCAAGCCTCTATTGGCTAGTATGTCAACTTTGAGGTGTTCCAAGTCCTCAACTTCGTGTTTGTCTAATAATATTTGATTGTCTTCTGATATAAGTGATTTAGGTAGTTTTCTAGTGAACATTACGATGCCTCCACAGTGTTTTGATATTGCTCTTTTCTTGCCTAGTAATTTACGCTCTATGCGTTTTGCTTCTGTAGGATCTACGCCTACACTTTCATATGTAAAATTTCTAGGAAGTCTACCTGTGGCGCCCAAGCGTTTGGCTGCCTCACGTTTGGCACTTTTTGGTTTGTACGTGACATAGTTGCTCAACCTTGCCGTCATGCCGGGCCACTTTTTGAATATGCGATTCATAACTTCACCTTGTCGCCAATGTTCAAAATCGATATCAACATCCGGCAGGTCATCACGTAGTGGGTTCATAAACCTCGCCACAGGTATCTTCCACTTGATGGGATCCACGTCTGTAATCCCAAGCAAGTAACACACTAGACTACTGCCCGCCGATCCACGTGTCATGTGCTTGATATCGGTGGTGAGGTCAATGATGTCGCAAATTTGTATGAAGTAATCTGTGAAGCGAAGTTTGAGTATTAGTTCAAACTCTTCAGCAAGTCTCTCTTGGTATATCTGTTCCTTTGGAACTGGCCTTTTAAATCTGTCATAAAGCCTTTGTATGTTTTCTAAATCTGTTTTCATGTTAGCCTCTTGTAGTCTAATAATTGCCTAGCGTTTTGTAACGCACTTTATTTAGCAAGAGGAATCGGTCGCACTTGTGGAAATTTGAGAACAAAATGTGTGTCCAGTTTGTCGTCAGAAGAATCAACAAATATATCGCAACGACAGTACACATCATCTGGTAATGTGTTACTTTGGCTGCGCATCAATACCCAAGACCAATTGTTTTGTTCAACTGTTTTGTACAGTTCTTCGCCTAGTTCTCTACGCACCCACATTTGCTCTAAATTGGTATTTTTGTGCGACCATTTGTATTCGCACTGTCCAAGATGGTATCTCATTCGGGTCCTAAGTTGTTTAAAAAATTTCGCAACTGACTTGTACTAGCTTCTGCTTTGATTTTACCTACAGTATCACCTTCGCTTGGATCTTGTTTCTCAACTGCTGGCGAGCCGTTGCCACGTTTGATTTGATCAAACACTGTGCTCTTACGCTTTTGGAACTCTTGATATTCTTCATCTTCTCCCAAGTCACGAATACGCAAACTGTCTACATCAAACTCTAAATCAATCTTTTGTCCTACGCCACTACTACTACGTGTTTTCATTAACTGTATTTGATAGCGTCCACGTTCACGCATTGCTCTACTTGTAAAGATACCAATCAAGTTGTCCGCTGTATTGATCTTTGAAATACCACCTGAAATATGGCTGTGGTCAAACTCAATCTCTTCAACACTACTACGATTCAACTGCGATGCTGTAACAAACACAGTATTCAGTTCCATTGCCAAGTTACGCAGTTCTTCTGATACGTATTTGTCTTTAACAAACAAGTTCTCTGCACTAATCTTAACAGCATTTGGATGCATCAAATCCAAGTAGTCTACCAGCACAACATCTAATTTGCGTCCTGTTTTGATTTCATATTCTTTGATATATGCACGTAAGTCGTTTGCGTTTTTACCTGTGGGCATATACTTGACCTGGAATGCACCTGCTTTTTTGCCAATCATCTTGACTTTCATTTCAACATCGTCAATGCTTTTGAAAATATCACGACTTGCAATATCAGTTGTCATGCTGTCAATACGCATACTAACCAATGCTTCACTAAGTTCAAATGTTAAGTATAGCACATTCATACCTTGCAAACACCAGTTTACACCCATATTTGCTAAGAACAAACTCTTACCCGAACCTGATCCACCTGCAAAGATGTTTAGTTCGCCTCTGTTGAATCCGCCAAACAACTTTTTATCCAGTGCTGGCCAGCCTGTGCTTACTTGTCCGTTTTTGTCTTTAATGCCTTCTAGTCGAGCTCTTGGATCTGCAAAGTAGTCTGTACCCAAGTCTTTTTGCAAACCAATCTGTACAGCGTTTTTAACCAAGTCCTCACACGCACCATACTGCCCGCTTTCCAACAAGTCTGCACTTTTGAGAATAGCTGCTTCAAGTGCTTTGTGTTTACTAAATGTTTCAAAGTCCTGCAACAACCAATCATAATGATTCTCTTGCAGTTGTCCTGGATCTTTCAAGTTGCTGTCAGTTGCAGCATTAACCATATCAAATGTAGGCAGTGCATTGTGTTCTTCTACATAATCTTTTACAAACTTTGCTGGATCTTGTAATCTACGATCAAATGTTTGTGGATCAAATACACCTTGACAGCGTACAAAACTTTCTGCATCTGTCATAAACATTTCTAGATATACTTTTTGGATATCGTATCCATAATCAGTGTTCTGTCTTGTTGCCATTTCTCATGTGCCTTACGTTTGTTGTTGTCTTTAGACTACCACAGTTTTTACAATAATGTATTGTAACACAATATGTATGTGTGTCAACAGTAATATAATCTGTGTGCATTTCAGGAGTTACATTTTTACAGCAGCCGTACATACTTTAACTCCGTAGTGTTTTTCAAATTCTAATGCATCTGCTACAGTATTAACAATGGGTTTACCTTTGATGTTTAGGCTAGTGTTTAGCAGTATAGGGCAGCCTGTTTCTTCGTACCAACGTTCTAGCAATTTTCTAAAGCCCACGCTTTGATCTGCAGAAACTGTCTGTACCCTAGAGGTGCCGTCCCCGTGGATGATTGCAGGTAGTCCAGGATCTGTGCAAGTTGCCGTGTATTGCATATATGGTCCTGTTGGTCCATCAAAATAATCTTTGGCGTGTTCCTCCAATACAGCGGGTGCAAAGGGTCTGAAAAGCTGTCTCTTTTTGATGTTATTGACTCTGTCTTTGATGTCGGTTCCTCTAGGATCTGCAAGGAGGGAGCGGTGTCCAAGAGCTCTAGGGCCAAACTCTGCCCGGCCATTGGCAACGCCAACAATGCCAGTAGTAAGTAGTTCCTGTAACGCTTCTTCAACTGGATAATCTCCTTCAATGTTATGTCCAAGATATGCACCTGGCCATTCAATATGTTGTTTCCAATGTGCTAACGGAGCTCCAATTGCACTGCCAGCATCACCCGGGTTGGGCATAATCCAAGCATCGTTCCAATCTTTTACAATACTACTGTTAGCAGCACAGTTTAATGCACACCCGCCCATTAAAATCAAGTTACCCGAAGGTGATTTCCATCTAGCCCAGTTGCTGATATACTTCAATAAGTACGCATATATTGCTTGTACAGCAGCCGCTATGTCCATTAGATCCTGTGGAGTATTTAGTTCGGGTCTCCACCACAAGCACCCCCTATGCAGGTTGTGTCGTAATTTAACTACGGGCTTGTTGAAAAATATTTGTTTTAGGTTATCGTGATCAATAGGGTAGAAAAATTCTTGTAGTATTTCATTCATAAACCTCATAGGGTCACCATAAGCTGCCATACCCATAAGGATATATTCATCCTCCTGTGGCTTTAGGCCTATTCTTTGCGTGAACGCTGAATACCAGAGACCGATGGAATGTGGGTACTGTTGTGAATATATTCTCCGGAGACCTTTTTCTTGGTTGGCGTTCCAGATAGTAAGTGTATCAAACTCTCCAATGCTGTCGATAACAACAATGCTGGCGTCAGTAAAAGGCGAAGTATAATAGCCGGCAGCAGCATGGGCAATATGATGATCAGTATACCGAATAGGAGCAGATACACCGTAAGATCGAAGATAGCGACTAATATTGTTTTTACCAAAGTATTTGAATCCTTGCCCTGCTCTAAGTTGTCTAAGAGTTTTGACAAAGGGTCTTTCGTACCAAATAATTTCATCTGGTTCTCCGTATTTTTTTGCTTCACTTATTAATTTATCATTTAAATGGGCATCATTTTTTATACCACTATAGCGTTCACTATGACTGGCAAATAGTAACTCCATACTATTATTAGCCCAAGGTCTATGATAAAATACAGCTAAAGCAGCATCGTGACTGTTAGCACTAATACCCCAAGTAATCATGCAGCGTCAATAGCCGCCTGCATTAACATTTCAGGTAATCTACATACCCAAATGTAAGGTACCCAGAACAATATGTTATAGATGATAAGTTCAGTCATTTTGTTTTCTCCTATGTACCATATCCCAATAGTCATCATTATCCATTGCTGGACGTTTTGCTACTTCTGCTTCTTGTGCAATTCTACGTTTGCGGGCTTGTCTAATACCCCACCAGAAGTACAGTTTCCAAAACAATTTTGTATCCATAATCCACTTCTTCATTTGTATATAAAAGGATCTCGTTTTCTTAACTCTTTCAAACGTTTTCTAAAACGCATTTCTTCTCTAATACGAGTGTATGGCCAAATAAGTATGCGCCAAATTTTTTTCAAGTAAACCATTTCTTTGCTTTCAACCTTATTTTTAATGGGCTGCTTTCCGCAGCACTTGCTATACTATACAATGTATATAGTCTACCGTACTTAGCTACTGCATCGCCGATGTCATTTACGTCTGAGCTCCAATCAGGTAAACTAACATTCCAGCCTCGATCGATAGCCTGCTCCACCAACTTGCTGCCGGCTTTGTCTCTATCAGGCACAACATAAATGTCTTTGTTAAGTCTGTTAAGCAACAATGCTTGTGCATCACCAATGTCACTTCCTCCAATTGCACACCCTTCTACGTGTAGTGCATCAATCTGTCCTTCACACAATATGCAAAACACCTTGTGCGGACGTTGTTCGTCCAAATTAAACACATAGCCAGGCTGCATAGTAGTTAGGTACTTGCTTTTACTTTCCCCTATTGCACGGGCTGTATATCCAACTATACGCCCCTCATAGTAAAAGGGTATAATAATTCTATCACGATAAGCAAGTGTTGGCGACCAGTGATAATCTGTGTCCTCGATACTTAAATTTCTTTCTAACATATATTGAAATATTCGTACTATGCGCTCATCAAGATGTCCAGCTTCTGCCCACATATGTTTGGACAGAGGCTCTGATCCTTCTGGTAGTTTTACCGTTTCAAACTCAGGCAGTTCAACACTATATTTTTGAACTTCTACACCTTCGTTTTCACGCATTACATCTAATGCTAATTTTGTAATTTCTTGGTCAGGAGTGTTCAACCACTCCAAAAGTTTTTTGAACTTATAACTGAGATTACGTCCTGGTTGCCAACTTGCTTTGAAGCCGCAGTTAAAACAATGATATGAAATAACTTCGCCTTCATAAATCACACCGCCTCTGCCTCTTGTATCTGCATTTTCATTATTGTGAACACAACAAGGCGCATTGAAACTGGTCCACCCACTAGGAGTAGTTTTGCGCTTTGCAGGCAGATATACATTCAAAAGATCAGATACGATGCTCATACAAGTATACTAGCATCGTAAATTTAGATTGTCAATGATTTAATTTTATACTATTAACAGTTCCGTCGGTGTATTCTACTGTAGCTCTTACCCATACATAGTTGCCTGTGAAGTTGTATAAGAAACTTCCTGTATTGTTTGCACTGCTGTCGTCTGCACTTGTATGAGTAACAATTCCAAACCAATCGTCTGCACCTGGATTAGTTGCAAGAGTTGCTTGTATAGTTACTGTGCCTATAAATCCATTGACAGTGATTTGCACTGTATGAAAACCATCTGCTCTACTGTAGTATCCATCGCCCTTGAACGCATTGCCTTCTACAGTTTCTGTAGTACTATCTCCTGGGTGTGTATTTGCTGATAATATTATTTCACTGTTTGCCATTTTAATTTCTCACTAATATCTTTGTAATCTTATTGTCAGGATCAGCAGTAGCTTTGAATCGCAAATAACTATACACGCCGTTAAAACTTGCTGGTACTGGCTCAGTTTCGCTTCCGTCAAATGTGATTGTACTTACAGTTGCCCAATTATTCATACCTGTAATTTGATTATCCAATGTTGCTTGTATTTCTAAATTGCCGACATAATTGTTGGTGTATACTGCTACTGTGTGTAGCGCATCATTACCGTTTAAACCAGGTTCTGCTGTTATTTTATTTGCATCGTCACTGCCTGCTACCCAATAGTCTTCTACTGCAAAAAAGTTTTCAACTTCAACACTGCTTTTTGGACCAGCATAAGACGTTCCATCTACATAGATTTGTCCAGCACTATCAAATCCTCTACTTGCATATGTTATCGTATTTCCTGAGTCTGATTCTAAATATATGTTGTAGTGTAGATATTGTTGTTTTACATTCAGCAAATCGTTTTCTAAAAGTGAAACAGTAAATTGCCCTTTTGTTGCTGTTGTTGATCCATCATCTTGTACAGTACAATCTTTTTCTATAATTTTATTATTTGCCTCATCATAGATCACTATCACAGGAGTGTCTGTAATTCTAACTGGTTTTTGATCTGCATTTAATAATCTAAATTGTAATTTGTTATCAATTCCTCTATAAACTTTTAATTGTCTGCTATACACTGGTCTATACTCCACAACGAATCCTACATCGTTTGATACAACGTCTATTTGATTTTTGTATAAATATCTAGGTATTAGTTGCATAAAGGATCCTTTACTATATACATATTTATTAAAAATTATTATTTAAAGATATTGAGAACAAATGTTATTAAAAGATATTGAAAAGAAATTTCCGTACGTAAGTGTAGTAGCTTATGGCGGTAATGAATATGTAGGTATTGTTTCTAATCAAGATACTTTTGTAACAACAATGTATGTTTTTAATAAATTAAGAACAGAGATAGAAAAAAGGACATTCTTAGAAATGGGCGAAATATGGTGGTGGGAATCAAATAGAATGATTCCTATCAATATTTTCCTCAAAAGCGAAATGGAACAATTTTCTTATAGTATGATGACAATGAACACAAAAGATGTTAAAGTTACTGTTGGTCCATGTGTTAATTTGAATAATTTATCTCATAAAAGAATTAAAAGAAAAAGCGTACAAGTTATGCGTCGACCGGCTCGATAAACCAAACATTGTTTGGACCTATCTCGTAATGTTCAATTAATTCATTAACTGCTTGATTTACTCCAGGATAATCTATATCGTGTCCACATAATATTCCTTTTGCTTTTTCTCTATACAAAAGTATGTCACTTTTACATCCGTGATATCTATGATCAGCATCTATAAAAACCAAGTCTACAGATGGTACTTGTTCTACAACATTGTAACTATAACCTTGCACAGGCACAAGCCTATCTTGATATTTTTCAATAATATCTTTCCTAGCAAATAAAGATGTATTTTTATCTATTGCATAAATTTTTAAATTAGGATTATTATCTAACAAATAAAATGTAGTACGGCCATCTCTAACTCCTACTTCTATCATTGAGTTGTAATTGTATTTTTGTATTAAGTAATTTAGAAAATATTTTCTATTAGGTTTACCTGACCAATTTATTGTTGGTGTTATTTCTAACAAGTCATTGCGTTTGCTCATTAAGTTGCTCACAAATTAAATTCATATGTACTACAACACTGGTTGCATATGCAATAGCGTGTGCTTTTTTAAAGTAATAGCTATCGTCTTCTGGCTTAATCCAAACTTCTTTTAGAATTGTTTGCCAGTCTTTGTTCAGCAGATATCTCTTTGCTGGACGTATAATTGCTAATACTGCTGCCAGTTTTTCTATGCTGTCTGGCTGTAGTGTTCTTAGTATCTCCCCATGTCCGCTGACGTGAAACAGCAAGTTGGTGAAATCGTCGTGCTCCAGTAGTTGCCATTGTGGCTCCTTGTGCATAAGTTGTTGTAAATGTGCTTCGCCTTTTACATCGTTATAGATAGTAACATTCAAAAAGTCTAGTTTAAAATAGCCTCTGTCTTCGGCAGTTTTATAATCAATAGTAGATAAGTTGTCCACAGGATTATGCGGACACTCTGTAACATATACACCAGTGTTGTGTTTTTTACCTGTATCTAGTTTTGCTACACGATGTTCAATCTTGTCAAGTAGAACACTGCGATCTGCAAAGTCGATATCAATATCAGGCATTTACTTTACTCCAATGCTTTTCGCCTTCTTTGGGTGTGTTACCAATATACTCTTCTCCTGTTTCTCTGTCAACCAGTTTCCACTTCATAGGTGCTTTGGTTTTTACAACAAGTTCAACAGGTTCGTCAAGTTCATATACTTGTACGCCATCTTGTAATTTTCTAAATGTAGTCATAAATTCATTTCCTTGATAATTTGTTTTGCAAATTCTACATCTTTTGGTTGTCTTTTAAATCTAAGTGCCCAATGACTAGGATCTAATACAGTACCTAACATACTCAATTGTTCGTCGTTAAAATTATTAAGTGCAGATTTTCCACTTGTACAGTTTAGCACTAACCAAGGACTTATCTTACCATCTTTGATATCCCAAGTAATTCTATTTGTACTTGCATAAGAAAAGTAATGATTGTATATGCTTTCTTTTTCTTTAGCCCATTCTACCATGGTATTTATACTGCGCTCTAATGCTGTTTCAACACCTTCTTTGCGAATAAGTTCAATAGCATATTTTTCATACATCTCTTCTCTACACCAGTGATCAAGTTTTACGTTACTGGTAACAACATAGTCTATGTACTTGTCTGGATATAACGGCCGCACATTGTTAACAAAACTGCCAAACTTAACAAAAGCATTATAAAACGATGACTTAACAAATTCTTCATATGTTTTATCTTTCTTGTGTCCAGCACTCAACTTGTAAAATCTTTGAAATGCATAAAAACCAATCTGTACAGGTTTTTCATCTTTTTGTAACCAACGTCTTTTTGTCTCACACATATGTGCAAGTAATGTACTTTCTTTTACATAACTTTTATTACAGTATTCACAAGTGTATTTAGATGTCAACTTTTTCGTAACCGTGTTCTTTGGCGAGCTCTTTGATTTCTTTTTTTGTAGATATTCTAGCAAGTGTTTCTACCTCATCCATTTTCATTTCTGGATATATTTGTGCTAATAATTTTACTGCTTTGCTGCTGTCGTCTTTTTTCTTTTTAAGTCCAATCCACGGGTGGAATTGTTTTTTACCTGTTTTGCCTGCAACACATAATAGCTGCCATTGCAGTTTAACATGATTGGTGCCACCTAGTACATTCCAGTTTTTGTTATAGTATTCATTAACTTTAAAAACTGCTAGTGCAGTCTTTTCATAATTGCCTTTTACACTGCTAATATAACGGTTTAGATTCCATAAGTCAAGTTTAATATCTTTCTTGCCATCTTCGCCAGCAGCATCATACAGCTCTTTGAAACCCATATCAATGCTTGGAATAAGTTCTTTAAAAAGATCTAATTCTTTATTTGGCATTGGCTGACTTCTTCTTTTTAGCACCCCAGGTGTAAGTCAGTTCTTCGACTGGAGTTGTTGCACCGGATGGACATACTTCAACTTTGTTACCTTTATCAAGCCATTCTCGAATTGCTTTTTTATCTTCTTCGCTCATTATATCACGCATTGTTTTCTTTCCACTTTTCTAAATCTTGTGGAGTATTAATTTCAATACCGTCAAACTCAACTTCTACTACACCAATCTTAACACCATTTTGTATCCAACGCAGTTGTTCAAGTTTTTCAATATCTTCTTCTACAAACTTTGTACTGGCATTATACATTACTTTAGCTTCACGATTGTATCCATAAACACCCAAGTGATGATCCCCGTATTCTAAACTTGCACGTAAAAACCAATGTGCTCTACCTCTACTGTGAATCATTTTAACACTGTTTGGATCATTTCGCAAGTTGAAATTCATTGGTGTATATGCAGTTGCTACATCACTGCGTTTAAGTTCATCTTCAACTGCACGTATTACATCTAGTGTAATATCAGGCATATCTCCTTGTACATTTATATACCTATCATACTCTAGTACTTCGTCTATAACTTGCATACAGCGTTCTGTGCCATTTTCTGCTTCTGTAGTCCATAGACACTTGCTACCGCCTAAGTAGTTATACACTTCTTGATTATCTGTAAGCACATAAGTATCTAATCCTGTAGCTTCACATTTGTTGTAAATATGTTCTATCATAGGAACGCCATTTAGTTTGGCCATAACTTTTCCAGGAAATCGTGTGCTATTATATCTTGCAGGTATTAATATCGCTGTTGTCATTTTACATCCTTATCATTTCCCAAACATCATCTTTTATTTTTGTAATGTTTGGAATACAGTCATAATCTACATAGGTTTTATTACTAAATTTACAACTGTCTTTTGCTAACATTATTTTTGCTTTTGTATTACGTAGCCAAAAATCATAACCTAACGGTCTTGATTTAACACAAATATCCCAAGCTTGTCCATACATATACACCTCTGAAATATTTTCTAAAATTTGTGCAGGAATTTCCCAAGGATAATGTATAGTATACAATTTTTTTGTTTTTGTCAACCTCCAAACATCAGGATTGGTAATATGGTCTTTTCTATTATTAAAAACTTTATCCGATCTAATGTTGTTAATTTTTTTATTCCAATTATCTTTTCCTACAAATTCTTCCGTATCTAAAGCTACTGGTGTTTGCCATTCTAAAGCTACTACATCATATGTCGCCACAATAACAGTATCTATATCCCTCGATTGTATATCTTTCAAGTATCTTTTTATAGTTTTTACATCAGATAAAGGAACTGTTTCATCAACAGTTTGCCAACAATCTACAAGCACTGCTATCTTTTTCATTTTAATTGATGCCAGTTGTTTCCAATTTTATAACAATGGTATATCTGCTTAACAGTATCTTCAAAGTCTTTCAAGTTTAGCATATTAGGGCCGTCACTTGGTGCATTATCTGGATCTGGATGTACTTCTAGAAAAAAGTTGTTAACGCCCATAGCAGCAGCGGCACGGGAAAGACCAGGCACATAAGACCTATTGCCACCGCTAGAGTCACCTTGTCCTCCAGGTTTCTGGACGCTGTGTGTGACGTCAAATACCACAGGTACACCAGCATTATCAAGCATATACTGGATACCAGTAAAGTCAACAACCAAAGTATTATATCCAAAACTAGTTCCTCTCTCTGTTATCCAAACTTCTCGTGCACCTTTGGTTTTACTCAGTATACCTTTGATATCCCACGGTGCAAGAAATTGTCCTTTTTTAATATTTACAATACAATCAGTTTCACAAGCTGCACGTATTAAATCCGTTTGTCTACACAAAAATGCAGGAATTTGAATTACATCAACAACGTCTTTTATAAGTGAAACTTGATCTACTGCGTGTACATCAGTTAATGTTTTAACATTTAATTGATTTTTTAGTTCAAAAATATCGTGCTTAAAAGCCCACAAACCTACTCCACGTTTGCCGTTTATACTTGTACGGTTGGCTTTATCAAAGCTGGCTTTGAAGTAATAGTCAATATTGTACTTATCACACACACGTTTACATTCACGTGCAATTTCTGCACTTTGTCCTAAACTTTCGTGTTGACAAGGTCCGGCTATAATTCTCATTGCCATCCAATTTTCTCCCAAGGAACATTTTTATCGCCAAAGTGTCCATATGTACAATTATTACTATACTGATAAAAGTTGAATAAATCAAATCTATCAATAATACCTTTAGGTGTTAAATCAATATTGTTTTCGATAAATTTTTGAATACTGCGATTGTGACCATTTGAATCTACATATATACTTGTTGGTTCTTTAACACCAATAGCATAACTTAACTGAATTTGACACCAATCTGCCATATCGTCAGCAACAACATTCTTTGCCAACCAACGAGCCATATATGCTGCACTGCGATCTACTTTTGTAGGATCTTTTCCACTAAATGCGCCGCCACCATGAGGAGCGTAACCACCGTAGGTATCAACAATGATTTTTCGTCCAGTAACTCCGGCATCACCGTCTGGTCCACCAATAACAAAGTTACCTGTAGGATTAAGATGCCATACAGTATCTTTATCAACTAAATCTCCTAACACATACGTTGCAGCAGAATGAGCCAATGATTTTGCTTGATTAATACTGCCTTCTGCGTGTTGTGTACTTATCACAACTTGGTCAATTCGCTTTACACGATTGCCTTCATACTCTACGCTTACTTGAGATTTAGCATCTGGTCCTAATACATCGCCACGCATGGTTTTAAGTTGTTTTAGAATTTCGTGCGAATAGTAAATAGGAGCAGGCATAAATGCTTCGTTGTCGTTGCAAGCATAACCAAACATAAGTCCTTGATCTCCTGCACCAAAGTCATCTGTGCCTAATGCAATGTCTGCACTTTGGCTGTGGATTTCGTTGTAGATGTTTAGTTTGTCCCAATGAAAACCTTCTTGTTCATAACCAATCTCTCGAACTTTGTTGCAGACGATTTCTCGAACTTCGTCTTTGCTTACGTTGAAGTTTTTAACTTCGCCTGCCAACGTAATGTGATTTGTAGTTACAAGTGTTTCAACGGCAACACGAGTTGTTTCATCGCCTGCTTTTAACCCAGCATCAACGAGTGCGTCCGAGATTTGGTCTGCAACCTTATCTGGGTGTCCTTCGCTAACACTTTCGCTAGTAAAAATATAATTATTCATTATTGTCCTTTATCAAGTAATATATGTCTAGTAATTTTTTCATTTGTGTTTGTAGTGTATGACTAGTTTTACTAAGTTCCATCATATCTTGCCAGTCTGCATAGCTAAACAAATTTCCAGTTGCCTTACTAACAGCATCAGCATCACCGCCTATAATCCATCTGTCGTACAACTCATTGTACGGATGATCTCGATACCTTGCGTAAACTACGCCATCGGCACGTTCGTAAATTAGTGCCTGGCCGGGTATCAAGTCAGGTGCCTTCATTTTTCTAACACTACAATGTATTTTACTATATGAATGTTTTGTCCTTGTATAACCTTGTCTTTTTCTTTAACTTCTTCAAATACAAATTTCCAATTGTATTTTGAAAGTTTATTTTTCCACCATTCGGGCGTTTCTATAATTAGATGTGCATTTCTACCATCTTGTAATTTCTTTTTAGCAGGATGACAGGCAATTAAATGATATTGATATTTTGCTGCGATGTTAAACAAAACATCTAATGTATCATCTATGTACATTGGTTCAACGTGTTCTAAAACATCGCTACTATAAACAATATCAGCTTGTGTAGGAAGTTTGATAGGTGCTGTAACTGGATCATAAGAATATACATCAATATTGCTGTTAAAGTCTTTTACAGTTTGACTAAATTTTCCTTTACCACAACCAAAATCTAATAAACTTTTTACATTTGACAAATAAGGCTGTAACACCTTTGGAACTTTAGCACCTCCACTACCGAAGTCGGTTGTTTTATGTAAATGTTGTAGTTGACCAATATATTGTTTAGAAAGTTGACTCATACTGTTGTGCCGACAGTTCTTCTTACAATATCGTTGTGATTAAATTCTGCCCAATACAGCTCAAATGCTACACCATCTTCTAGTCCTTCAAACTGGTGAATAACACCCGGCTTAACTTGTGTAAATTCACCTGGTCCAAGAATAGTTTCATCGACTAGATCATAATCTTTTTGCCATACACGCACAAGCATTTTGCCTGACTCTACGAAAAAGCCATTCCATTTGAATCTGTGTTCGTGCTCACTACATTTGTAGCCACCTTTGAATTCAATGCGATGAAACTCTAGCACACCGTTAGCGTGGATAAGTTCAGTCTGTCCCCAAATCTTTCCTGCTTTCATTTTGTTCTCCTATAGTAGTTTACCAAAGTCAATAACTTCACTTTGTCTGTTTATATCTTTTACAAAAAATGCACATAACGGATCCTCTCCTTCTATAATTGGTACACTTAATAATTGTCCAGTTTTAAGTTTTGGAAAATACCATTTTACATCATTGTAAAAATTAACTATCTCAATGGACCCAAATTTTGGTTTACTACCAGTTAACGGATTAAATAGATATGCTTCAAATCCTCGTTGATTTAAACTGGTCAGCGGTAATACTTCTAAATCACTTCCTGCCTGACTACAACCAACAGCCAAACACCAATCTAGTGGCATTGTAATTTGGTTACCATTTATTTCTAATACAACAGCAGGCGAACTAAAACTTTCTAAAAAAATCAGTGGTATAAAAAAGAAATCCGGGTCCTGAGGATTACTATTATCTAGCACACTAAATCTTACACTGTCGTCAACTTCTTCTGGTATTGTATTTAAATTAAAACTTTTATTTTCTAATGTTAATATATTCATTAATTCCAATCTACCTTTTCTATGGTAAATGGGTATTGTGCTTCCTTATAAAACTTTTTACGCTGTGTAAGGTGCCGCTTCGCAAACTTACAAGTGCTTGTAAGATCCCATATTTGCACGAAGTCTTTGTCCTTTGCCTTCCTTACGCCTCTACCGATAGATTGTATTACCCTAACAAAAGACTTGCCAGGCTCAATGAGGACAAGATTAAAGATACGAGGTATATTGATACCAACAGCCGCAACCCCATAGGTAGCAATGACCACCTGATTATCGCCCGTATTAATATCGTCATACGCATCTTTTCTATCCTTTAATTTCACATCGCCTTTTACAAACGTTGATCCTGGTATAAGTTCTTGTAGCATCTCGCCTGCTGAGATTCTATCTACTAGTATTAGTGTGTTGCCTGAGTCCTTAACTGTATTTAATAATTTGCCTATATATTCAATTCTTTTTGTATTTGTTGTTAAGTATTTTAATTCTTCTTGATAATTGCTGTGTGCAACTGTGTCAATTAGTTGTACAATATTAACATGACACGTACTAAGTACACCTTTGTCTTGTAATTCTTTTGCTGTAATTTGCCCAATTACTGGACCTAAACTTGCGTGTATGCTTTCAAACTCAAACTTCTCTTTGGGTACTGTACCTGTTAGTCCCCAACGAATAGGAGCATTGCGCAAGTTGCGTGTTAATAAATTTTTAAGCACTTCTGCTTTTGCTTGGTGTACCTCATCAACAATAACGGTACTAACGCCTTCTAAAAACTCTGCTAGTGATAATACTGCTTCGCCATCTTTGTGTCGTTTGTCTAATATGTTCAGCGACTGCCAAGTACAAATAGTGTGTGTTTTGTTCAACATTTTTCTATCGCCAAAATACACACCTACATCTAATCCACAGTTAATATAATCTTCTTCTGTTTGTTCAACTAGACTTTTGTTAGGTACAATAACAAGACTGCGTCCATACTTTTCACTCATATGTGATAGTGTAGCAGTTGTAATAGTTTTACCAGCACCTGTGGCAATCTGTTGTAGACTTTGCGGATTGTTTGCAAAGTTGTTGATTGCTTCAACTTGGTAGTCACGCAGAATGATTTCTTCACCTTCTGCAGGGTGTCCTTTAGGCCAGCACACACCTTGGTCAGCCCAATAACGTTCGGTTACTTGCGGAAAGTCAATTTTTATAGGATGTCTATTATCTTCGATATCTACAATACTTACTTTGTTTTTTTCAAGTACATCCGCAATAACATCAAGATGATTAACGTAGCCTGTGCCGCCAATACCAAAGAAAGCAACTTTACCGTCCCATCTTCCCAATTTATACTGGGGCATATATCGTGCGTATGGCACATCGAATTTGAGAGCATTTGATAACTTACGCCGTACATCTACATCTAGTCCTTCTAGTTTGATGTTTACTTCATCTTCGATGATTAATTTACAGGTTGCCAATTACCCCATCCTTTGTCATAGCGTGTTCTAAAGTTACTTAAACTCACATCATTATATAATATTAAATCACAATTAAAGTTAACATAATTTGTAACCAGTCTATTTGATCTCAAACTTGATTTACATAATGCAGTTATAGGTTTAAAATCTGATTTTAACAAAACCTTAGGTAACTTATCTTTTTTAATATATACTACTTTTGTAGATTTGTCTACCCAATTGTTAAGTTGTTTTTCTTTTACAAAATTATTCAAAGCAGAATTTATTTTATCACTGCTTTCTACCCTAAACATAACACTTTGTAAATTGTTTGGAATAAATTTACTCAAGGCTATGTGTATTTGTTCAACCTGTTCAAAAGCGTGTTCTTTGTCGACACAGACCAACAATGGATATCTATCCAAGTAATCTAAAACATTAACTATGTCTTGAAATCCGTATTGCTGTGAGTCTGCAAGCACAGTGGGTTCTTTTCTAAAAGCAACTGTATCTAGTAATGTGTCATTAGATTCTTCATCGATAAAAAATCCATATCGTATTGATTTATCTGATATTTTCTTTACATCTCCGTTGTTTACAAAAATGTGTTCATCAATATTATAAAAATTATTGTTTTTGTATGTAGGAATATATGAATCTTTATCTTGAATAATTTTTTCTACATTATTTGCAATTTCGATTATATCGTTGTCAGTTTGCCAGTCGGGGTATATTTGATGCAGTTTATAACAATTTAGAGCGTTCAATTTAAAATAATGTTCGTGAGAATTTTTTTCGTGAAAATATGTTTTAGTATTGTTAATAGAAATAGCTGCATCTAGTTTTGCAATATATTTTTTGTTAAATGGAAATCTAACTTTAATATATTCGCCATCTTTAAGATTCATATAAGATCTATGATGTGCAACAATATCTTCTTTTTTTACAATTGTAATAGATTTTGTTCTATCGATTTGTCTTAATTCGCCTTCTGTATTTTGTATTGCGTACTGCCAATTTTTAATTTCTTGTTTTTTAAATTGTGCGGTATAAATTTCTAGTTTTAATTTAAGCAGATTAAATTGTCTATCTGTAAGTGCTACACCTTTGACAATTTGCCTATCAAAACTGTTGAGTAAATTTACGTCAGAAGACTTTAACACAAAATTGTGTCCGTATTTTCCTAAAACTACTTGTAATAAATCTTCAATATTTTGTACTTCAGTCATATGTTAATATAACAAATTATAACCTATTAGTCAATCTATTTAAAGGAAGTCCTTGTTTTATTTCAGGAATTGTATATTCAGTCCAAGCATAATCATTCAACCATTGTTGCCTATCAGGTTTAACTGGGTTGCCTATTTGTGATAGTTCTTTATTTGCAACTGGCCAAGCTAAACTGCTAGGACCAGTGAATACAGGTATGCCGGATATAGCTGCTTGAATACCAGGATTACTACTCCAGTTTATTACTGCAAAGCAATCTTGAAAACTTAAATTAAAATCATCATATGTACCTGAAATTTTTATTGGATCAACTCTGTATACGTTTTGGTATTGATGTTCTATTGCTTCTAATCTACATCTAGGATGAGGACGGAAAATAATAGGCATATCTGTATAACTTTGAATTTCTTCAATTATACTCATTACCCATTTACTCATTCTTGGCATATTTTGCCATTGTAAACTTTTATCGTGTTGACCACAAATTAATATAAATTTGCCATGTTCTTTCCAAGGTTTTAAAAATAACCCCTGACTTTCAGCTCTGCTATTATCCATACCAGTAGGACCAAAATAAGCATCACGATTAATTCCATTTAACCCTACCTTCCAAGTTGTGCCACGCTTTATACCGCCAACTTCTAACACTATAACAGGTTTGTTTTTTTGCTTACAAGTATTCCAAATATGTTTATTGCTACTCATTCGTCCGTGAAACAACACACTCCAGATCACATGAACATCAGCATCATCAATCGAATTACTGTTGCTGATATTGTGACCAGCATTACGCAAGCTGAATTCAAAAGCCTCAAAAACAGGCTTTGAATTCATTGCTCCATATTCAGTCCATAATTTAAATTTCATAATTAAATACTCAGTACTATTTAACAAGGAAGTAAAATGACAGACATAACAGTGGTTACAACATTTCACAAAGAAGGAATGGAAAAATACGGACAACGTTTTTTAGATAGCTTTGGAGAACGTGTAAGTAACAAAGTGCAACTGTTAGTATATGCAGAAGATTGTATTCCAAATGTAGAAGCAAGTAATATAACTGTTTTAGATGCAAAAACATCTTTGCCTAAATTACAAGCTTTTAAAAAACGTTGGGGTAATGTGCCAAAAGCAAATGGTGTATGTCCGCCTGAAATAAAAGCAAAACGTCCAAGAGATTGGATGAAGGAATTCAAATGGGATGCTGTGCGTTTTGCTAACAAAGTGTATGCTGTTTTTGATGCTTGTGAAAGAAATAAAGACTGGGTTGTGTGGATGGATGCTGATACATTTGTTCACAATGATTGGACCTACGATCAGTTCAAAGAATGTTTGCCAGATACCAGCTGGATAACTTATGTAGGTAGAGGCAAAGGATCGCAAACTTGGCCCGAATGCGGATTTTATGGATTAAATTTAAACAGTCCTATATGCAAAAATTTCTTAGAAGAATTTGAACGAGTATATGAAGATGCAGAAAATGGAATATTTTTATTAGAAGAATGGCACGATAGTTATGTATTTGGTGATATTCTTAATACTTGTAAAAGAGTTGCGCCTAACGTGTTAGATTATAGTGCAGAAATGTATTTGCGTGAAGCAAAAACAGGCGGCGGCGGGCACCCACTGATTAACACTAAACTGGGCAAATGGATTGATCATATGAAGGGCGACAGAAAAAATACAGGAAAAAGTTTACCTAAAGATATTATGGTAAAGAGAACTGAAAGTTATTGGAAGTAATTTCTCCATTACTTATACGTTACTTAACATATTGTTTTATATGACTCCAACATTGTCCGCTTTCTAATTCTTGGAAATTCCAATGGAACATACTAATACGTTGTAACCATTTCAGTCTATCAAATTCTTTAGGATTATCTATATCACATAAATCGTGATTAGAAACTTCTGCACATTGACTTTTGGTTGGTTCTGTTACAAATGCATGATATCCTTTTATGATAGGACCTACTATACCACTGCTGTTTTTATTAACAACTGCATAACAATTTCTTAAATCATTTTCTATATGATTAGAAGGATCGCACATCATAACTTTCTTAAATTTTAAGAAAGGATTATTACGTTTGTTTAAAAAGATTTTTGATTTCTTGCACCCCGGATGCGGTCTAATTTTTATAATTCTTTCACATCCAGATTTTCTTATTTTTTTGATGGCCTTTGTTGTCCAATCAATTACACTTTCTCCGCTCATACTCCAGCCGCCTTCTCGCTGAAGTAATATTAGAATATGACCGCCGCCGTTTTTTTGTTCTTCTAATTTTATACCTGTGTGTGTAGATATATTTTTCCAGCGAGTTTCGTCGATGTAATTATCACAATAGATTCCTGTATCTGGAAATACTCCATTTAAACTGTATCTCAGATATCCGTGAGGATTGGTTTTGTTTGCGTATAAAAATAAATTAGCATCTGCAACGATAGTGTATTTGTTGTTTCTTGCCTGATGTTCTATAACTTTTTTTCTTAGACTTAAATGGGGAGCTGTTGTATCTGCGTACACCCAACCTTGTATCAATGCAGCATCGCAATCTACAGCATTATAAGATCTAATCAAATCGGATTGATCTCCAACTCTTTGTACACCTGTATGAAATTTTAATAGCAGTTCTTCTTTTTGTTTGTTTGTATTACCTCTAGGAACACTTGTTAAATAATTAGCTACTCTCATTTAAAATACGCCACGCTGTTCCATTTTGCATTTCCAATTTGGTAAACTGACAATAACTTAAATGTGCTGCATATGCTTCTATAGTTTCCTTGTCAAAAGTTTTAACATCTTCTACTTGACTTATATCAGTGTTGCATAATACACTAGCAGCATTGGGTCCTAATGCAATTGCAGGTTTACCGTTTAATAGTGCCTCAGTAGCTGCTATACTATTGTAAGTTACCACACAATGCACATTGTTTTCCAATGCGTGTATAATATTAGCATCGCCTATACGTTCGTTGCGTTTTGGTTTCAAACGAACTTCGATAGGCCTGTCGGTGTATCTTTTTAGTTCTTTAACAACTTTTTCTGTCCATTCTTCTGGCAAAGGCTGATCCCAAAATTTCATAACTTTATCACTTGGTGGACAAATTAAAATTTTATCACCTGATGTAAACTTTTTATATTTCCAGCCGATCCTGCTTAATCTGTCATTTGGTCTATCTACTATAGGTCCAAGATGTTGTAGAGCATTTTTTGTAATTCTATGATATACTTTGCCTTTTGTTCTTTCGTTGCCCAAATAACCACTGTCTATAGCATAAAAAGTTCTTTTTGTTTCCCAACAATGTTTGATAGCAAGTTGACTCTTTTTTCCTAATCCTCTAATTAACAAAGGTACAGTTTTATCAACTTCATCTTCCCAAGTGCTTATTTCACCTCTAGACATTCCTTGTACCAATGCTTCTAAATACTCGTCAAACTCATATCCTTTTTTCTGTGGAACAAAGTTTCCTTCTTCGATGTCTGGATAAATTGCAGCTACTCTATCGCCTCTAATTGCCATAAGTTCTTCCTTAAAATTTGTATCATAAAATTTAGCATCTGGATCCTTCAAATAATTAAAGAATTTAGTCATTAAATTTTTTTTTTGACTGTCCATTATAATATTCTCTGGATGTATTCTTTCACTTATAGAAACTTGCTTATCTCTTTCTCGTTTTTCTGCTAAACTATATGCTTTTGCATTTGCACCTTTGTATGCATATTCAAAATAATTTGCTTTTACCTTGTACCATTCTTTTGCATATTCGCAATCTTGATATTGTTCAAACCAAGGACCTCCTTCGGTATAATGTAATGCCTTTGGTTTTCCATCTTGTGGTTCTTTGTACCAGCCTACTAGCCAATTCCATTCATGACTCAATTCGCCTATTTCTGCATCTGGTACCCAGCTAAATCTATGAAAGTATGCACCTGTTTTATATTCATTGTTAACAAGATCTGGCTTCAAAACACTGTTGGTATAACTACCACAGTTAATCAACATCATACTTGACCAATTCTTTCTTGGGTAAACGTGTTGTACTTGGCCATCCATTTTTATACCTTCTTTAGGAGTATAATCATGTTGAGCACACATTATAGCATACTTGTCATCGGCTTGATCAAAAAGTTTTTTTACATCATCTAAAAAAACAAAATCACAGTCAATGAACAATGCCCACCCATCGTAACCTGCTAGATAAGGCACTAGGAATCTTGTAAATGTAAATTCCGTACTTGCCATTTTATCAATAGGTCTTGTGTATATTTCTTTTTTTCTTAAATCATCTTGCTTGATTGGTATAACTTTTACTGGTACAGAAGCATTGTCTAAAATACTTTGTTTGCAAACTTGGAATGCAATATCTTCTCTGCTATCCCAACCTACATATACTCTTAATGGTTTAATCTCTTCGCTCAATGTCTTCCTCCGTTAATTCGTTACCTATCCATACTTCTATTACTTTAGCACTTTTGTTGTCTAGGTTTACAGCCTTGTGCCAATATCCAGTTGGTATATCTATACTGTCTCCTGGCACTAATAAATGACTAGTTTTGTTGCCAGATTTGTCTTCTAGAAACATATTGATTACACCATCAACTACGTGCCAATGTTCGCTGCGTTTAAAATGTCTTTGATCACTAAGTGCGTGTTCTTCATAGAATTCAAGTTGTTTAACTTGCCAACCTTCGCCTTTGTCTAACACAGTATACTTGCCCCAAGCACGTTCAGTTGTAGGTTGGCTCCATTCTTTTAGTATCCAACTGCTTGAATTCTTTTTATCTTCGCCACCTACACCAAATACAAATTCAACATCGTTGTATATCATTTCTGGAATATTGTCTTTGGTTCTATCACCACCGTTAGCAAATACGACTTTAGTTTGACTGCCTACAGTGGATAACACTTGAAATATTGCAGCACAGGCAGTATCGTCATCGTCATTGAATCCTATAACTTCGTTTACACAATCTAGTTCTTTAATTATTGCACAACGTTCTTCAAACGGCATAAATGCTTTACCCTTTTTACGTGCAAGCCAAGCATCACTATTCACACCTACAACAAGATGGTCGCCTAATTCTTTTGCTGCTTTAAAATATTCTATGTGTCCGCTGTGCAATGGATCAAATCCACCAGTTACTATTACAACTCTCATTTATGTTTACCAACCAAATATATAATCTTTCCTTACGTTTGTAATTTCTTTGGCACCGTGTGATTTTAAAAAGTTTCCTGCACAATATTCAGTTTCAGGATGTTGTTCAACAATTACAATAGGCTTGTATTTTAAAATTGTTTCTATGCCTCCTTTGAGAACTTCTAATTCATGACGTTCACAATCTATCTTTATCAAATCAAATTTAGGCATAAAACTGTCGTCTAATTTTTTAACTTTTATATCGCCACTGTTTCCATTTATAAAACTGTTTCCGGTATTGTTAGGATCATAAGTCATATCAACATTTTTTGTTTCGCTTCCTAAAGCAAAATTTTGTAATATCACATTATCACAACTTTTTGTATTTTCTTGTAAACAATCCCATACTTGTGCCATTGGTTCAAAACTAATAACTTTTTGAAACTTTTTTGACAGTGGAACTGTCCACAGTCCTACATTAGCACCTACATCTACTGCTACATCAAAGTCTGTAACATATTTGTATGCTTCATCTCTTACGTCATCTTGATATTCGGCAGGACCGCCTTGACTGATACGTTTTGTTATCATTCTTTCAAAATGAGTATCTGTATCAGGTAACCAATAATTATAAACTTGTTTCATTAACTATTCTTTCTAACTCGAGCCATTTTTCTACTACTTTAATTGGTGTATAGTACTTAGTAATATGGTCTTGGCCCATTAAAACTTTTTGATAAACTTCGTTTGGATTGTTTATAAAATATTCAAACCCAGTTAAAAGATTACCTGTCCATATATAGTCTTTTAAATCGATATAACTCGGAATGTAACTTTGTGTTATAACAAATTTTCCTTGTTGTAGTGCATCAATTGGTCTATTGTTTCCTTTACCCTTTACAAATTTTTCTATTTTATCATTATAAAAAATTGGCAACAAAATTGCATCGCTATTTTTAACTATTTCTTCTTGTGTTTCAAAACTCCAATCTGTCCACCAGATTGGATCGTCAACGTTCTTATTTGTAACAACATCTAAGTGTACGTTTGGCTGTACAGTTTTCAGATCGGCAAGTATTATATCGAAGTTAACTTTATGAATATTTTTTCTTGCTCCGTAGCACACAAGTTTTACAATATCATCCTTGGCAAAAACTTTTTTTATTGGGTTGCTTTGTTTTCTTTCTGTTAAGTCTGCTATAACATAACATTTGTTATTAAACAATCTTTCTACATCTTTTGCTAGATATTTACAAGTAGCAACAAAAAATTTACAATGCTTGGCAGCCTTTGTATATAAATCTATAACATCTTGCTTATAAAATTTGTAATCTGATATATCACAAATAAATTTTGCATTTTTTTCTATCAATATATCTAATATTTCATTTGTAAATTTTTTGCCAAATACAAATAGTCTTTTATCGTTATGTTGTATTTGATTTGTATCAGTTATAAGCCCGTTATTGTTGCTATCCATATTTTCAAGTAACAGAGTACCCCTTGATCTAAAACTATACCTGCTGTGACTATCTTTGTCACTTACAAAAAAATACATTATTCTTCCTTATATTCAGATAACAATCTACGTATTTCGCTCCACGTACCGAGATCAATATAATCATCTACTTCTATGCCTTGCGAATTATAAAATGGAGTATATGTCATTTGTTTAGCATTGAATTTTTGTTTCAGTGTGCTTTTTTCCATATATTCCATTGCGGGCATAAATGAACTTGCTCTAAATGCAAAACTACACCAGTATGCATTAAATTTGCTAAAGTCTGTTTGCGGTTTATCTTCGTAAAATTTTACAACATCACCTTCCATTTGTAATGCACCTTTTGTTGATAGCATTAATGGATCTGTTTCTTTTTTGTAAAAGAAAACAAATTCGTTATCTTCTAATTTGTTTTTTACTTGTGTATACAAGTCTTCAGTGCCTTTTAGTTTTAAAATAGTATCTGGTAATAATACTACATTGTCCTCACCAAACCAACTATATGCACTTTTTATTGCACCAGTATATTCTAACTCATTTGGATTTTGGTATACAAAGGCAATATTGTATTTGTCTTTGTATTTTGAAAGATATTCAACTATTTCAGTTTTGTATTCATTTATTACAACTACAAAATCTACACTGTTTCTGTCATAGTCTTTGAACCAGTCAAAACTGTAATCTATAAGTGCTTGATTCTTGTCTAGTCTTAATATTTCTTTAGGATAAGGTAGATTTAATCTTGTGCCTTTGCCTGCGGCAGGAAGTATAACTGTTAGGGTCATACTTTATTTACAAAGTTGCGTCTTCCATACCTGCAACTCTGAGTTTAACAATGTTTGTAATTTGCCATTGTTTTTGATCAAGTGCCTTTAATACACCTAACCATTTGTTACGCATTAATGCAAATTCATTTATAATTTTTTCATAGTCAACAACATCTTGTTCGCCGTCGACATATTTTTCTACGTCGCGACTGCTTAATGCACGTTGATAGTTTTCTAAGTATTTGCGAAAAAATGAGCTACGCAATTTACGTAGCTCAATGTTTAAGTATTCTAATATAGCTTCAATTTCTTGCAACTGATTAAATCTGTGTTCAACTATGCCTGGCATTTCAGCCGACTGCTTTTCTACATTACCTTTTAACTTGCATTCAAGTCTTGCTGCTTGAAGTTCTGTTTCAAAATGTTGTATAGCCGCAGGAATCTGCGTTATGTCTCTGCTTACTCGACTGTACCAAGCCATTAGTCATCCCACTCATTGTAGTCGTCTATATTGTTTTCGTCCATTTCTAAATAATATTGAATAGCATAATCTAAGTGTTTGTCAGTACCTAACATTTCTTGTAATTGATCATCTGCTAAACCGTAATCTATCAATGTGTCTACATATTTTTCTGCTGCAAGTTCTATATGCTTTTTATCCAAGTATTCTTTAAAAAGCATCCAGATGTCTGCTACAAACTCTTCATTCATCTAAGATAGGCTCCTCGTCATGATCCACAACTTCTTCGGTTGCGTTAGCGATATTTACCATTTGTTCTTCTTTTGCCGGTAAATCGGCCATGATCATTTCGAGTTTGTCACCTGTCCAATTCTTACGATATTCTAGAGTTTCTACACCGCTACTGTCAATATACTTGTAGCGATTGCCTTGTTTTTCAAGCAGTCCTTTTGCTTCTAGCAAATCAAACATACCCGAATATGGATCCATACCTGTTTCATACGGAATCTTTACTTGTACACCTTCAAACGGTTTAGCATAACGTGTTTTCATAACTTTACACGCTGCACGGATACCATTGACTGTGCTGGTTTTGTTACCATCTGCATCTTCTTTTAGTTTTAGTTTTTTCATAGCAACTACCATTGAGCTTGCATAGATAAACCCGCTACCTCCAGAAATCTTATCATCTGGATCAAACATATCCTGTGATGCATAAGTGTGATTAGTAACAACCATACCTACATTATATGAACCAAACATATTCACACAGTTAGTAACCAACGCTTTCAGTGCTTTGGCCTTACGACCCATATCACCTTTCATATCACCTGCTTCAAACTGATTTACTTCAGTTGGTGACATAAGCATACCTAAACTATCAACTACAAACAATACCTTAGGACGGTCTTCTTCGTTCATTGAACGATAATCATCCATAAATGTTGAAATAGTTTTAGCAACGTCATCAATCATTGCCATATTAAGTTTTAGGATTTTGTCATCTGTTGTTTCTACACCTAATGCGTGTAGCCACTTTTCGTCAAGTGCATTTTCGCTGTCAATTAGTACAACAAAAATACCTTGTTCTTGTGCTGACTTGACAATATTACCAGACACAATATACGATTTGCCTGCACCAGATTCGCCTGCAAATACGCTTACTTTGCCTAATGGAATACCTCTACGGAAATCACCACTTAGCAGATAGTTTAGTGCAAAGTTGCCTGTGCTGATCCAATCTTGCGGATCATTAAAGCCTGCACTCATACCTTTAATAGATTTTGTTAATGAATTTCGAAACTTGGAAGGATCGAATGCTTTTGTAGCCATACGTATCTCCTATTCTAAAAAGCGTAGGAAAGGGCCGAAGCCCTTTCTATTATTGATTTTGACGTGCTCTGATCATTGCAAGAATGTCTTGTGCGCCACCTGCATCACCTGCCGGTTCTGCCGCTGCTTCTGGAGCAGGTGCAGGCTCTGGTGTTGCTGCTGGTGCTGGATCTTGCCAACCAGTATCATTTACAGTTTCTTGTACTGGTGCTGCTGCTGGTTGTGGAGCAGGTGTTGGTGCAGGTGCTGTGTTTGGATCACCTGTACGTGCTGCCATACCTGCTGGACGGAAGTAATTGCTCCAACGATCTGGATCATAAGCTTCACCATCTACACTTGCTTCAAACATTTCAGTAAGAACTTTAAGTTCAACTTCGCCTGGCTTTTTAGGAAGGAAATCATTAAGATTAAACAAGCCGTGTGTGTTCACTGCTGCCATCTCTGCATCACCTAGTGGACGCTCTCTACGTGCCCAATTACTTGCGCCGTAGTCTGCATAACCACCTTTTGTACCTTTTGACAAACGGAAGTCTACACCAGCAGTGTAATCTGTTGGTAGTTCTTCCATATCTGGGTCCATTAGTGCTGCTTTGATTAGTTGGAAGATTTGTGGACCAATGATGAATCGACGAATTGGATTCTCTGGTTGTGAATCTTCTTTCAATGGATCATCTACAACAAAGCCTTGGAAGATATATGAACGCTTTTTCCAATACTTACGACCCATATCTTCTAATGATGGATCTTTAAACCAACCACGTACCTCTTGTAGAATTGGACATGATTCGCCGTACATTTCCATACATGGAACTTGTACTTGTACTGGACGAGAACTTGTGTCTCCTTTTACTCCACTAAATGGAAGTTTAATCATCAAACGTTCTTTCCAAAAGAAAGTGTTTGAATCATCACCGTCAGGTAGAAAACGCAGTGTTGCACTGCTACCTTCTGACATATTCCAAAATGGGTAAATTGCGTTGTCACCGCCTCCTGTGCGTTGACCTGAAGCGCCTGCTTCTTGTTCTTTGAGCTTTGCTCTAATTTCTGCTAATGATGCCATAGTTATGCCTCCTTATATATTGCCTATGTGCTTGTGCCTAATTATGTGTAGCACAGTTATAATACTACACAATGTTATTTATCTTGTCAATGATTTTTTTGACAATATTTTCAAATAGTTAGCCGATTATCTTAAACCGGCTAACGCTGAAATTCTATTTAGTTCAGGAGTTTCTTGAACTTCTGGTTCTGCCTCTCTGTAGCCCATTACTTCTGCAACTTTATTATTAACTTGTTCTATGAACGCTTGAGCTGGCCTAATATACTGTTCTCCGTATTCTTTTTCTACCATAGTAAGTACGGCTGTTTCGCCTTTTGGAAACTGGCCTGTATGACGATCAAAGTAACTTAGTATAAATTCGCCTAATGGAGTTTTTTGGTCTTTTTCAAGTGTAATTTTTTCACCATCTGGTCCATCGATTTCATCGCCTTTTTTCTTGCCGTCTTTTTTAGCCTGACGCACTGCATCTACATATGCGTTGCCTTCATCTAAGTTGACCCCTAAATGCTCAGCAGCAGACTTTATACGTTGATTTGCTTCGTCAGACATAAACCCTGCATTATAAAACTGCACTGCCTTACTGCCAGGTAACATTGAATCTTTAAATTTTTCTATCGCATTTTCGACTGGGCCTGCAGGTAATTCTTCGCCTGCTTCTTGTCTTTGTTTGATTATGTTGATAATATGAGCTGCTATACTAGCTTCCTGTTCAATACCGGCACCATACTGGTTCCACTGTTTTTCTAGCTTGCGGCGTTGTGCCATTTCTTTGGCTGCTGGTATTAATGCATCTAAACTGCCTTCTTCAGTATCTTCTTCGTTCTCGTTAAGTTGTTCAGCAAACTGACCCATTAGATCTTCTATTGCATTTTCAAATGCTTGTTCCATTGACGGATTAGTTAAACGTTTAAAATCGTCTGGACTGTAATTGTCTTTAGGATCGATACCTCTAGTTGCACCCGGTGTTGTAGGACTTGCACCTATATCTTTTGCTACAAGAGGAATCACCAATTCTGTTCCTACTTGAATTAATTTAGGATTATTAATGCCATTGGCATTCATAATTTCGTCAACACCTTGCTGTACACCACCTGGGAAATGATCTATGTACTGTTGAGCAATTGAAAATATTGTTTCACCTGGAGCAACTTTATGATATGTATCTTCTGCTTCTTCTAGTTCTTGTGATTCGTTATTTCCAATAGATTGTATATCTTGCTTTACAAAATCAATAATGAATTTAGGTTCAACTGGAGCAGCTTTCATTACTCTTATCGCTTCGGGATTATCAACTGGACCTGCCATCGCTTGCCTAATTAAGCTCATCTGCTGTTGAGCGTTTACCATTGTTTTGTTGCCGCCGCCTAGTTTTTGAATTTCTCTGCTCATATTGATTAACTCCATATAGAGTTGTATCAAGAATGCGCCGCCTTGTTTTCCATTGAATGGACGATTTAGATCACTTGCTATTTTATTGTCAAATGCAAGTTTTTCATATCTTTGAGAAATTTTCATTGCTTTTTTAACAAAGTCGTCGGGTTTTACACCTTGTGGTAATCCGATTGCCTTGCCTAAGTTAAATTCACTTAATAAATCTTCTGGATTTACTGTTTCTGCTAAAGTAGATTCGCTTACTAAATTGTAAATGTAAGGAAACACATCTTTTAATTCTTCATTAAATTGCTTTACAGTTAATTGATCAATCCAGTTTTCAGCAACTTCGCTAGGCACTTCGTTTACTTGTGCAGGAGTAAAATTATCTAATGCTTCTGCATAGTATGCTGGCTTTTGCAAATTATTGATTTCTTTTTTGATAGCACCCATACGTTCTTTGACTGTGCCAGTATATTCAGACAGTGTTTCTGCCATTACCGAACTTCTATTCATATATTGATTAAATTTTCTTAGCTTTGACAATTCTTCACTTAGTCCTGAGATGTGTTTTCCAAAATCGTCAAATGGATGACCGCCTTCGCCTATGTGTTTTGCCATTGCTCTAGCACCACTTAAATGCTTGAATGGATATTTAAATTTTTCGCCATCGGAGTTTTCAATAAAAATAGAACCTATTTTTTTGTTTCTACTTTCACCTTCGTCGATAGTTCCGTTATGCTTGATTGAAAGTTTTGCACTTCCAAACTTTTGGAAACTTGTTTTATGAGTTCCATACATTTTTGATTCTGACATTGTATTATCTCCGGGACGATTTGTTGCTAAAAATTTATAATCTCTTTTTTGTAAATTTGTGCGTGTAATATCTCTTACTTCAAATTTGAGTAATCTTTTTTTACTAAACATTCTCATGTCTTTTAAAAATGAAAACCAATCTTGTTTGTGTTGTCCATAGTTCTCGTCTATCATATCTTTATTGTAAATGATAGCAATACCATTTTCTTCATCTAAACTGATACTTACTTTTCCAATTGGCTTTTGTTGTGGTCCAAAATCAAAATCAAAAAATCTTGCTTCAGTTGGTACATTGGTCACATCGCCGTTTTCGTCGCCAATGGTTAAATTGCCGAAGCGACCTTTTACGGAATTGAACAATTGTTCTGCTATTACACTTAAATTTATCATACTAGTTATTTATCTAATTGGTACTTATAAAAATAGGCATTGGCATTTCGTAATCTTCTTCATGATCAACCTGTGTAAATGTGTTATAAACACTTGGATCCCAATCTTTCATTACATTTATGATTCTTAGTGTTAAAATCAATGCACTAATTAAATCGTCTGTATTACCTGGCTTTGCTTGAAAACTACTTCCTGATGCTATAAATCCTTTGAGTTCTGTAATTAGTGGCTTGCTACGAATAACAATTTTATCATTTTCGATCATTGTTTTTAATCTAGCACAGGCACTTGTTTTACTTCCGTGTGTTGTATTAAATCCTTTTCTAAATTTTCTCACGTGTCCTTTTCGTATAGGTTCGCTTATAAACAACCCTGGAATGTTTTCTTCTCCAAAGTCTTGTATTACAATCAATGCTGCTTCGCCTATACCATTGTTTTCTACACTCCAATATATGTTGCTACCTTCACTGCCCGTAGTATCTGCAATATACTTGCATATGTCTTTCAGCACTCTAATTTGTCCCGGAATAGCAGTCATATTATGCTGCCACTCTGCAACTTGTTCATACGTTGGCAACTCTAATACTTGTATGGCAGCATTGTCGCCACCTGTGCCCATAGCTGGATCAAGAGCAACTGTATAATTTTTATCTATACTTGGCTTTTTATACCAGCGTACTTGTCCCATATTCATAGTTGGAGTAACACCCTCCATTACAGCCAATTTTAAACTATTAATAAGTGTTTCGTCAAATACTAAGAATTCGCATTCGTATTCACGTCTAAACATTTCTTCGCCAATACGACCTATTTCGTCAACTTTCCACTTTTCATCACGATCTGGGTGTTCACTCCAGTGTGCTTTGAATGCGTGAAATCCGTTTACACCTACATCTTGTTCATTACCGTGTTCGTCAAACTTCTGTTCTGCTTGTTTCCAGATAGTAGCAAAAGTATCTTCGTCACTGTTTGGTGTACTTGTAATAATAGCACGACCACCTGTTGCTAGTGTAGGTGAAATACTAGTCCAAAACTCTTCTGCAATGTTAGGTTGCACAAATGCGAACTCGTCACAATATAGTAGTGAGATAGACAAACCACGTCCAGTAGTGCCTGTAGTTGTTTGACTGATAATACGTGAACCGTTTTCAAATTCAATAGAACCTTTGTTGTAGCTGGTTACACCTGCACGTATGTGATCAGGACAAAGTTCATAAACATAGCGTATACGCTGCATAATCTCTTGCGCACCGGTATATTTGTGTGCTGCAATAAGAATAGTTTGGTCAGCATTAAACATTGCAAACCAAGCAAGATATATACTAGCACACGTAGTTTTGCCTGTTTGTCTAGGCATCATATTAATATTAAATCTGTAGTTATGATAACTGCTCATTAATCCAAGTTGATATTCAAATGGATCAAACAACAATTTTCCTCTTACAGGATGTTGAATATGTGCAAAGTGTTTTGCAAAATGTAAATAGCCTTCGTCAGGATCCATACAAGCTAATAAATCTTCAACTTGTTCATTTGTAAATGTTTCTTGTTTATTGGCTTTTTTAATTAATACGCCGTCTAATGAAGCTCCCATAAAAATATTTAGCCAAAAAAATAGCGCCCTAAGGCGCTATTGAGTTCTGGGGGGGATTGCTTATTTTCTTGCTTCAAGTGCTGCACGAAGCTGTGATTTGATTTGTTCTTCCAAGTCAGCATCTTCTGTATTCATTGGATTATCGCCACCTGCTGTTGCTGGGTACGAACGTTTCTTTTTGTGTAAATCATCACCATGTGGAATACTTGCACTTACGTCATTCATATATGTTTCGTCTGGTGCACTTGGTTCGTCATCGTACTCGTCGCCCATTGGACCTTCTTCTTCTGTTGTAGTCATCATTCTTACCATGTCGCCCATATCGGGTTCTGGTTTACTACCACAAGGTGTTTTTGGTTCACTGTGTACGTGACTGCTAATATCATCTGCATCAACTGCTTTTGCTCCGTCAGCACCTGCTAGTTGCATCAATCTAATTAAATCTTCAGCATTTCCAGAAATTGTAATTTCTTCGTTAATTTGATTGCCTGTGTTTTCTTTACTTGCAGTTTGAGTTGTTCTATTTTGTGCAGAGGCTTGGGCTGCATCAACACTACCTTCACCTGGTCTTGGTCCTACTCTACTCTGATCTCCGTCTGCATTATTTGCAAGTCTATCAATTCTTGCTTTTGTTTCTGGTCCTACAATACCATCAACTTTTAACCCTTGGCTTTGTTGAAATGTTCTTACAGCTTTTGCAGTAGCAGGTCCAAAGATGCCATCAGCTTGGCGTATACCTAATTTTTGTTGTAACTGCTTTACACCTTCACCTCTACTACCTTGGCGCATTACTGCACTGTAATCTTTTGCAGGTGCTGGTGCTGGTTTGCCAGATTGTGCTTGATCAACAGCTTGAGCTGCTGCTTTTTTTGCTTTTTCTTTTTCAAGACCCATTCCAACTAATGCACCAAATAGTGCAGCTATTAAAGGGTTTTCGTCTAGTCTTTGTTTATCACTCATGATAATACCGCCTTACTGTTTTCGTTGTTGTCAATGTCTTTGCTGTCTCCTGCAGGAGCCTCACCTACATAGTCATTGTTTCTTTCTTTACGTGCTGATTCTAATTCTTTTAACAAATCCATAACTCTATTTGGGCCTGCATTTTCTTGCGCACTTTCGCCACCCATATCTTCTTGTGTTAACATTGCAGTATATTCTGCATCTGTTTTTTCTTCCTGATATTCTTCTTGTGGCTCATTAGGATTACGTACAATAATATGACTTTGTGGCACTGAACAAACACTGCCTAAATATTCTTGTAGAACTCTGCTGGTTGTTGGATACATTAAATCTACTTCATAATAAGTAACTTCCATATTTTCCAACTGCGGAAAGTCTAGTGGACGTTCTTGTATAGGAGTTTTCTTTCCTGTACTCATTTTTCCAACGCCAAATTTTTGTAAACCTGTTTCCATCATATCTTCAAAATGTTCAGGCAATTCGCCTGCAACACCTACTTTAAAAGAATAAACTTTTTTAGATTCTGCCAAGTACTCTGTAAAACTTTTCATATTGTAACTTCCTATTATATGTTATTTATCTTTATCCAAACCTTTAAGCTTCTCTAATAAACTGTTTCTATCAGTTACAACATAACCTTCACCTGATACTATTCCTTCTGGTGATGATCCAGCATCTTTATCCATTTTTTCTTTTTTAAGTTGTAGCTCTACCATTTTTAATTTTTTATCAAGTTTTGCTACTTTAGCATCTAAGTTTGTTTTAAGCATAGTGCCTGCAACTTCAAAAACTCTACCACTGTAGCGACTCTCAACATTCATTCCTAAATCCATTAGGTCGTCGTATGCTTGCATAGCTTTATCTGCAACTTCATTTAGTTCTTTATCTGCCATATCGCCAAGGCCTTTGACAGCAGGTAATGCACTAGCAATCTTATCAAACTCTTCTATATCTCTAAATGTATCTTCTTGTTCTACAATTGCATTTTCTACCTTTTGGATATTTTCTTCTTTTATATCTTCGGGCGCAATGTTTAACAAATCTTCAAGTTTTTTAGTCATAATACTTTTCCATTATATGCTACTATTATTTATCATAGTGTAGGACAATATGAAAAGTATTCTATTTCTTTTTCAAATCGCTTATAAACAAAATCAATAAACTTAGGAGTCAGATAATCTTTTTTATTATATTTTCCTATATGTACATTTCTTTTTAATGGTATATCACATTGAAACCATTTTTTTATTTTCTTAAAATCATCACTCAATGTTTCATTAGAAAATATGTTTTCAACTCCTTTGATATATTCTAATTGAGAAGTTGTTCCATTATAACCTTTATCTAGACTATAATCTATGTAATACTCAATACCTTTATGCCATACATCTAACATTTTAGTATAATGTTCTACTTTGTAATTTTTTGGAATTCTTTGTTCGCATTTTACTTTTTGAAAAACATATAAACTAATTAATCTATCCCATGTATTTCTAGTTATAGTAAAACTTGTATCATAATTTTCTTGAATAGAATTTAAAAACAAATGGTCATTTCTTATTAATTGATACTGACTATCTTTTAAATTTTGGTACCACCATCTATATACACTTGCTCCACCTGTTTTAGGTATATGTACAAAAGCTACTTTCATTTACGTTTTCCTTGATGGAAAATATCTGTTTCATTAATAACTCTAAACAACATACCTTTTTGTTTACAGTATGCTCTAGCTGCTGCCCACTTTGCTTGATTAACTACATAATGTAATTTATTATTTTGACTTCTGCCTACTTTTTCTTTGTGTGTTTGATTAGCAGGTTTTATTTCTATTAATTCTACGTGTTGTTTACCATTTCTATCACTGTAAACAATAAAAAAGTCAGGAACATAAATTGTAAACTTTCCGCTCAACGGATTTCTGTACGGTATCTTTACTGCTTCGCTTGCCCATTTGGTTATACTATCGTTAGTATCACACATTCGCATGAATGCAAACTCCCAACTGCTTCTATATGTAGGAGTTCTTCCTCCTATATATTTGTCAGGATTTTTGAGTGCAAATTTTCCTTGAGCAAAACGTGCCATTACAATACAATATTTCTAGCTTCTCTACTTTTTTCTTTTGGCGAAATTTGATAACCTAATGCACTACTTTTACTTCTATTAACATTTAAAATTGTAGCTACCAATTGACTTAGTTGTACTTCATTTAATCCTTTTAGTGTATCTAAAATACTATACACAGGAGTGCCTTCTAAGTTTGCTTGTTGTAAAATTGCTGTGCTTACAGCAATGGCACTTTGTTTTTCAAATCCTCTTTTTTCAAAAAATCCTACAACACTGTCAACCTGATTAGATGTAAAATTAATTTGTTTAGTAAAATATTTGTTAAAAAATTCTTTTACTTCGCCTGCACTATCATTTTTATTTTCAATTCCACTTACACTTGTGTTCATTGTGCATTCCTTATATTATCAAAGTTATCAATTGCTTGTTGTCCAAACGCATCTTTTTGACTTCTACTTAAACTGTTCCAAGATTCTTTTCTATCGTTTAAATTGCCAGCTTGTTGCGAATTAAAATAAACATTTCTAAAAGCAAAATCATCTTTTGCTTGTTGATTATTATTTAAAACATCTAAGGCATCGTTACGTGATAAGTTGAATATGTTATTATTTGTATCTGACACTTGTCTAGATTGTGTTGCAGATTGAGCTTGCCCTGAAGGAAAAAATGTGTTAGCTAATCCATTAATTGCAGCCGTAGATGCTGATACAATTGCTCCATTTACAATTGCATCTTTTTCGGCATTTAAATCACTGTTTGAAAGATTATTAATATTTCTTATTGTATTAATGCCTGTTAATATTGTTCCTATATTTGTGTTGTTATTTTCAATATCTTTAAACACACTAGTAATACCACTTAGGATGCCGCCGTCACCAAAAAGATTTGTTGTGCCGCCACCTTCAATTGTCAAAGGACTTGGTGTAACATCATAATGAGATGGATCTGCAAATCCGGCTGGATTATCTTGTGTGGTTAATCCTCTACCATACATAACAGATTCGTATTCAATTTGCATTTCATTTTTTGTAAAACTACTCGATGATTGTTCTAAATTATCGTGTCGCAAACTGCTTATAATTGGATTGATCAATGTAAAACTTGTAAATTGACTTTCGCCGCTATTACCGTGTAACTGATTGATAGTGATACTGTTAAAGAATGGAGCACTAGGGCGTGTTTTATCCAAACCATATCTATAATTGTTCCTAATGTCACTGCCATACAAATTATCTGGATCGTTTATGTACGGTAATGGAACAGTTGTATCGGGCTGACCTGTAGCATTTTTTCTACTGTAATTTGGATCTTGATAATAATATCTAAAATAACATTCCCATAGTAATGTAGTCAAACCTGCTTGATCATCATGAAACATTAAGTTAATAGGATCGTATCTCATTTGAGTTTGTATAACTTTTTTTCTGTTATATTGATTTTTTGTATCAGTAGCTATGGTATAACCAGGCAAGTCAACAGATTGTACCAACAAATTAAATTCTTTTTTGTTTAATAAAGAAACGGCTGCTGATCCCAATGAAGATAATGCAATCTGGTTAACATCAAAAACAACATGATAAAGAAATTTTACTTTAGGCGTTAGTCGTAGATTGTTACGAACATACAATGCACTAGCGTGTGCAAAATCTCCCATATTACCTTTAGGGTTACCTAATGCACTTGTAAAATTATCAAAGAATCCATTAAACTTACTCATAACGTATTTATCTAATTAATTAACTGCGTACAAAACAAAAAAGGAGCCCTACGGCTCCTTTGTGTGCAATCTCTATTTTATTTATTAGCTGCCGCCACCTGTTGAAAGTGAGCTTACATTTCTTGCAACAGTAGTTCCAATTCCTGTTCCTACTGGTGTTTGAATTGCATTGTCATACATAATTGTTAATGCAACTGTAACTGGATCACTACTTGAATAAGCAACTGAACCATAATCTACTGTTGTTAAATATGCACCATAGATTTCCCAAGTTTCTAATACATTTGGAGCGTTAACACCGTTGCCACCGTCTAAAATTTCTAAACGTGTTGTGAACTTGTAATCAATACCAGATGCTGCACTTGCTTGTTCAAAGAAATCGAATTGTTTCTGTAGTTGTTCGCCAACTAGTTTAGAAACATTTCCGTTTACATCGTCACGCAAGTTGATTGTAACTTCGTTCCAACTGTGCTTACCAGCAATGTTTACTTTACTGTTGTAAACGTGTAGTTCTTGATTTTCAAAACTGATAGTTGGACGACTTGCATCAATAACTTGTTTTGTAAGTTCTTGTGTTTCGTTTGATACACCAAAATTTTCTAGTGTTACTCTAAAACGATATTGTAGCTTTGGCATTAACAAGCCCTGATTGCTTGCACTTGTGTCATTTGCCAAAGGCACTGTAATATTTGTGAGTGTTGAGATTGCCATTAATATAACTCCTATCTAGTAGTATTTATCATTGTAGGATGCTAAATCATTAACACCCTACATATTGATTATAAACCTGCTATTTCTCCAGTGTTTTTCAAGCGTAGTGGAATGTAAATAAATTCTACTGCTTTTACTGGTTCTACAGCAATGTCCACATACAGCTCGTTTCTGTCAATACGTGCCGGTGTGTTGTTTGTTTCATCACATACAACCAAGAAGTCATACAATGCTCTCAAACCTACTAATTCAATCATTAAGCTTTCAACCTGTTGTTTGATCTCATCACGTGTGATTTTGTCATTTGGTTCAAACAAGTATGGTTTTGCCAATTGATTTAACTGACTACGTAGATATACAGTAAGTCTTGCAACGTTTACTCTATCCAATGCACTTGCTGCTCTTGCACGAGTTTTTTGTCCAAATACTACAAGTCCTGCACCTGTTAAGAAGGTAATTGGATTAACATTGTTTTGATACAGTGTATCTCTCTGACCTTCGTTAAGTGCAATACTTACAAACTCGCCTTCACTATTAATATAACCTGTAGCAGTTGCATTGCTTACGCCACCACGTCTTGTACCTGCTGGTGCAAACCATGGATAAGCAACTTGGTCGTTTAGTGCTATTGTGCGTAATACCATATGACTTGGAGGAACAACAACATTGTTGCCTGCGTTGTCACTTGTAAATCCACTTGGATAATATACACCTAAATACTCGTCACTAGTGACAAGTCCGTCGTCGTTGTCTTCTGGTGCAAGTGCTTGGTTTGTTGCCCAGTTATTCAATGATGTTGCATCTGGTGTTAGACGCATCGGTGAGTCGCCAACAACAAATGCTGTTAAGCCTCTATCTGCATTCAAGCTGATCATTTCACCAATTAACTCTGGATATCCAGGAGTTGCAATCAAGTTAAAGATACGTGATTCATCATCGCGAATATCATCATTGCTGTTTACCATTGCTTGTAATGCTTGAACAACAACTTTGCGTTGTGCAATTCTACCAAACGCACCAGAACCATCTGCATTGTTTGCACTTTCTGTTACCCAACGATGTGGATAGTAAGTTGCCATTGATGCATCGCTTTGACGCTCGTTTGTATCTGTTAAATCAATATAATTACGCTCAAAACGTTTTACATTGAACCCACTTCTACGTGTGTTCCATAGTAACATACCTTTTGGATATAGTGCTGGATCTGGACAATCTGGGTCAACGTAGTCGCTTGTAATCATATCTTCAATATCGCCTGCGTCATGACTTGTAGCAGTTCCGCCAGTTGTACTCCAACGTGCATCTGAAAATAGAACACCGTTTTCAGTTGTTTGATCTGTGTTATCTAGCAATACCCATTTGTTTCCAGTTAATGCACTGTTGTATCTGTAGATTTTTGGGAAGTTTTCTAAATCAGCTGTGCTAATCCAAATATCTCCAGTAACAAGAGCATTTCCATCCGGACGACTGTCGTTATCTGGTTCTGATGCACTGATAATTGGACCTGCTGCACTAGGTGCACTTGCTGGTGTTGCATTATAATATGGTGCTGCTGTGCTTGACAAACCACTTGAACCATCGTACAAATATCCTACCCATTCACTACCATTGTGGATCATTAGATCTACTTCGTCGATAACACTGCTATACCATAGTGCGCCGTCAGCTGCTAATGCAGTTGGTGCAGATGCACTTGCTGTGTAACTTAAACCTTTCCAAAGAGATGCAGTTAGTTTTTCTGGATCGCTTCCGTTTTCGCCTGGCTGCCAATATAAGTTAGCTGTTGTGCCTGCTACAAAACCTGCGGCTGTTAGCGCATTATCTGTATCTACTAGGTTAATTTCGCCACCTAATCTATGTGTAATAGTAACTCTGTTTTGACTGTCAACACTTGCTGAAACATTTACTAAACCTAAGTTATTAATTGCTTCTGCCATTAAATCAGCATCGCCTGCAGCTTCTGTTGCTGTAAATGTTGCTGTAACAGGTGTTGTCATTGTGGCACTACCTTTTACAGATTCACTAACAGTAAATGTTAATGTGCCTGCAGTGAATGTATCTCCGTCAATTTTACTACTTACAATATTTGTTGCACCTGATGCTGCTCTTACATATACAAAGTAAGATGCCAACTCTGGTGTATCAGCTGCCGCATTGTATTTTACATATAGAGAACCTGCTCCTAGGTTTGCACCACCGCCCGAATTATCTAACTTTTGAATTGCTGTTGCATTATCACTGTAAATTGGTGCTGATGTTAAGTCCCAAGTTTCTGTTGAACCGTTCCATTTACGAACTTTCCAACTTGCACCTAAGTTTGGCTCTGTTGTTTTGATCCATAAACTTCCTGTTGGTCTTGGATTGCTATCACCTGATTTATATTCAGGCACACTTGTGTGTGGTGCAATTGTAAGTGAAGTATTGTAATATGTACCTGCATCAATGCCAACGTCTGCTAACGGTGTTCCTGTACCGTCAACTAAGACAACAGTATCTTGTCCTGTACCGTCGTTGTAAATTTCCAATTTGTTATCTACAACAGCAGCAGTGATACCTGCTACAGCCTCATCATTGATATCACCTGCTAAATCGCTAAGTGATGTACCTGTTGTTGTTACAGTAGTACCATTTAGTGTAAAGGTTTCACCAGTTCCTGTTGTACCGCCTGAAGTGCTTGTAACTGATGGCCAGCTCTTTTTCCAAGCTGCACTTCCTACTTCTACCCACGCTCCGCTTTTGTTTTTATAATATGTTTTAATTGTTGTAGATGTTGCTCGCACTGCATAATCACCAACTGCACCAACTGACCCTTTTGGTGCGGCTGTTGCCGAATTGCCTACAAGTTGTGTTGAATCTGTAATCACAATAGGTTTTTTGTTACTAAATGTTTGTCCACCTGTTGTTGTGATTGCTGCTGAATTCCATTCTTGAATACCAAACAATGTTGTTGAAGTATCAAACCACCAAGTTCCATCTTCTGGATTAGCAGTAGTAGGATTTGCACTTGCTGAAATGCCTGCCAAATCAACATCTGCTCTTACAACATACGCTCTGTTACTTACTCCTAAATATGAATAAGCTGCCTGTAAGCCGTATTCGTTTTGCTCTCCACCGTTTACCGGATTGTTATTTGAATCTGTGTAGAAAGTTGGATCTCCAAATGTTTCTACCAAGTCTCTCTGAGATGTCATCAAATAAACTTTTCCGCTGTTTGCTTTTGTAGTTCCTGGTGCTATGCCTGTACCTGCTCCGTTTAGTTTGTCCTGAGCAGTTGCTACAAAGATAATCGGTGTTGTACCTGGTTCAGCTGGAGTATAAAAACTCTCATCAATTACGCTAACCTGTACACCTGGTGATGTTAAAGCCATGTTATTTCTCCTATGGGTCAAATTCTTTATTACTATTATTTAGCAGATTTGGTGAAATTTGATGGTTTTAAACAAGTAATACACGCATTTTTCTATTGACTTTTTTGTTAAACTAGTCTAGTATAAAATAAAAAGGAATGCATATGGCTATTAACTATAAATTTGACGAAAACAAATATATTGAAGAATTTTCGAAGTACATTGATAAAACGTATGACGGACATTATTCTACAAATAAGTTTCAGTCAACTGAGGTTATAATTGATAGAGGACACGGCACAGGATTTTGTATGGGTAATGTTGACAAGTATGCAAATAGGTATGGCAAAAAAGGCACACAAGATGATGCTAGAAAAGACTTAATGAAAATATTACATTATGCTTTGATTCAATTGTACGTTCACGACAACGAGCTTTGATCTATAATAAACTTGCAAAATTTGTCACCCCAATGTTTATGTGCTGCCTCTAGTGGATGACTTTGCGGACCACATTTATATCTATTTTGTTTTGACCACTCAGAAAATCCAAGATTATTTTCTGTGTGTATTATGTTTTTTAAATTTAAACGTTTTACCATAGCATCTAAAAAAATATTAGGTTCTCTTTCTAAATCTAAATATCTATCAAAGTCGTCAAAAGCAGATGTAAAGTAAAATTTTACATTTTGTGAATTTAAATAGCTGATTAGATATTCAATTTGTTGTAAAGGATAATATATTATGTTTGTACTTTCTGCACGTTTCCTATAGAAATCTGTTACAGTCCTTTTTAAATGCTCGTCATATAAAACATCTTTGCGCTGTTCTATTATACGCTGCTGAAATCCAATGTATCCTTCTGCATCCGAGGGTAAAGAACACCAAAATTTATCTTCGTCATTTGTATAGTATGGAATAGAGTCTTTTGGTAAAATACGAGGATATTCTCTACGCAAAAAACTCGTCCACATTACTAAAACAACAATTTCTTGTGGCTGGTATGATTTTAGTAAATTGTCTATGTGGAATATTACTCTTCTAACACAACTGCCAAAATCGCTTCCTGGCATAGCTACATTATCAACTGTTGCATTTGTATATAATTTTCTTTGCACCCAATGTGCCCAAGTAGATTCACCTTTAAATCTAATACATCCCGAAGGAGGCCAGATAGGACTAAAATCTGCTAGTTCTGCTCCAGCTGTAAAACTACATCCACCAGAAACAACTTTTTTAATATTATCCAATCAAGAATCCATAGCCAGTACCGCCTGCTACTGCCATTTGCAGGTCATTATCTAGTTTTTCCATTTCAGTTTGTGCTTCAGCTTTAAGAGTATCACCATTTAGTGTTGTTCCGCCACCAGGTCCGGCAATTGTGCTAAATTTACTACGTGCTTCACCTAGCATATATTTACAACTTGCAAGTGTATAATCTTTTATCCATTGCACTGCTTTATAATCTTTTAGCAATTGCATATCTGGACGATAGTTATAACAAAACAATAAGACTTCTTCGTCAGCTCTTGGACGTTGTAGTATTGTTAATTTACTAGTAGCCGGATTCCATTTAAATTCCATAAAACTGCCAAACATACGTCCTACTAATTCTTGTTGTTGTGCAAAGAAATCATATGTTGCAAGACCGCCAATACCACTACCTGCTAACAAATATGTATTGGTATATGCAAGGTTAAATGGTTCAAACAAACTACCGCCGTCAGCACTGCCACCTAACCTACTACCGATACTGCGTCTGTAAATTTTACGTACTTCAATAATTTCCTGCGGCAACTCGTAAACATTTTGATCTTGATTTAATTTAATTGTAACATAACTTTCTTCAACACTGTTTTCACTGCGTTGTCTATACTTGGTTAATGCTTTGGTCAATGCTGTCTCATAATGAATAGGATCAAGTTCTACATCAATCATACCTCCGCCTAAAAAAGCGTTTACATAATCAAATATTTCTTGTTTTTGTGTTACTAAATTGCTATCTGCCATGACGTTCTCCAATAGTATTTATCGCATAAATATAACTATGCCACGTATAAGCTTATATAGACCAACAAAAACAAATGATTATGAATTTTTAGATAAAATTATCTATGAGCAGTTCACCGTAGGTGGAACTGACCTTTTTATACACAAATACATAGGCACTAAAAATCCAACAGGTGATGACATTACAGAAGAACAACCTGTGTATGCAGAACAGGACGTTACAAATATTCAAGACCTGTTGTTTTTGGAAAATAGAGATAGAAAATACGACGAAGATGTTTACACATTGCGTGGACATTACAATGTTCAAGATCAAGATTTTGATTTAAGTCAATTTGGTTTATTTTTGAGCAACGATACTTTATTCATGACTATTCATATTAACAGCAGTGTAAAAACATTGGGTAGAAAAATTATAAGTGGCGATGTTATAGAATTGCCTCACTTGAATGACGAATATGCACTCAATGATTATAGTGTAGCACTAAAACGTTTTTATGTAGTAGAAGATGTAAACAGAGCAGCAGAAGGCTTTAGTCAAACTTGGTATCCTCATTTGTATAGACTAAAATTAAAACAAATATATGATAGCCAAGAATACAAAGACATTTTAGATTTACCGGCCGGCGATGAAGAAGGTAATACATTGCGTGATATAATGTCTACATACGATAAAGAAATGCAAATAAATGATGCAATCATAGCGCAAGCAGAAGAAAATACTCCATCAGCAGGATATGATACAAGTCATTTTTATACAATCACTGTACAAGATAATGGCGAAGTTGATCTTGTAACAGTTGATAGAGATACGTTAGTGGATGCAAATATCGAAGTATCAAGAATTACAAACGCAGCGCCAAGATCAGGATATCCTGGTTATTTAGTAGGAGATGGATTTCCTCCAAACGGATCGCCATTTGGCACAGGAATAGGGTTTCCTAGCAATAGCGGCGAAGGAGATTATTTTTTGAGAACAGATTTTGTACCAAACAGACTTTTTAGATTTGATGGCAACAGTTGGCGCAAAGTAGAAGATAAAGTACGTACTACACTTACACCTAACTTACAAAAAGATACTCTAAAAGGCACATTTATTAACAATACTTCTGTAAATAACATTGCCGGTGAAGATGTCACAGAACGTCAATCACTGAGTAAAGCGTTACGACCTAAGGCAGATAACTGATGCAATATTTTTATGATGGACAGATACGAAGATATCTTACGCAAATAATTAGAGCGTTTAGCAACTTTAGTTACAAAGATGGCGATGGTGACTTGAGAGAAGTTCCTGTTACATATGGCGATCTTACAAGACAAGTTGCTAATATCATGAGAGAAAACAGTGAAAACAAAATGCCTAGTGCTCCTCGTATGAGTGTATACATTACCAGTATGCAAATGGACAGAGCAAGATTAAGTGACAGTAGTTTTGTAAGTAAAATTAATATTAAAGAACGTGAATTCAATACTGAGACGCAACAGTACACTACCAATCAAGGTTCTGGTTATACTGTAGAAAGGTTACATCCTACTCCTTACACGCTTGGTGTTAATGTAGATTTGTGGAGTTCAAACACTGAACAAAAATTACAAATTTTAGAACAAATTTTTATGTTGTTTAATCCTGATTTAGAATTCCAAACTAATGACAATTATGTTGACTGGACAAGTTTGAGTGTTTTGCAATTAGAAAATATCAACTTTAGTAGTAGAAGTATACCAACAGGCACAGAGTCTGAAATTGATGTTGCAACATTGAGTTTTATTGCACCAGTGTATATTTCGCCTCCAACAAAAGTGAAAAAATTAGGTGTAATTACAGAAATCATTAACAGTGTGTTAAATTTTGATGCAGGTACTATTGAACTAGATGGCTTTAATCCAGACACAGGAGATACCTCAAAAGCTGGTGTAGGCACAGTTGTTCTTCCAGACGGAACAGTAATTCCTCAAACACCTTCCACTCCAAATGAAGCTGTTTACGACAGCAATGGTAACATAGTTTATAACAAGTTAAAACCAGAAGATACTCGTGCTACAGTTATTAAAACATCAACAGATGGCAATTTAAATGTAGCTAATGTTCACACAGCAAGCTATAGAAATTTTGATATTATCGTAGAAGACGGTTTAGTAAGATTAGGAAGAAATGCAGCACGAATAGGAGACATTAATTGGTATAATGTTTTAGAAGCCGAAGCACCAGCAAAATTCCAACCTGGTATAAGTCAAATAAGATTAAAAAGGGCAGAATTATTAACACCAATTGTTGCTACTTTTGATATTTCAAACGATGCAAAAACAATAACTCTAGATTTTGATATAGACACTATACCAAACGATACAGTAATAGAAGGTGTTACAGATAGAGGCACGATAGATTATATAATTAATCCAAGAAATTTTAATCCTGCTGATATAAAACAAACAGGTATAAGACTGCTATTGCTGCAACCAATTGGTGGTGCTATTGAAAGAATATACAAAGTTGTAGGCAGTACAACTAGAATTGAAACAGAAGTAGATGCAGACAGAGTTTATGATTTTGATGTTTATGTAAATAACGAAAGAGTGACTGACGCAGCTACACAAGAAACAATTGATGGATCTCTAGTGATAAGATTAGCAGATGCTCCAAGACCTGACGATGAAGTTAGGTACATTCTTTACATTAATGAAGATGGTGCAGATGCTTGGAAAGGCACTACCAACAGAGATTTTATTGCTGACACACACGACATTGTAGAATGGGATGGAAACAATTGGCAAATTGTCTTTGATGCAAGTGAAGCCGATGATACTGTGTATGTTACAAATTTAAATACAAATCAGCAATTTTACTTCAATCAATATTATTGGCAGTATGCAGTAGATGGTTTATATCCAAGTGGCACGTGGGATCTTATTATTTAAGCTAATTACTGTATGAACCAGATTATTTGCAGCGGTGCATTGTTTTATTCCAAAAGCACCAAAAGATTTTTATTGTTACATCGTACACAAGGTAAAACAAAAAATCATTGGGGATTAGTCGGAGGCACCAACGAAGATTTAGAATCTCCTTGGCAAGGTCTCAAGCGTGAAATAAAAGAAGAAATTGGTGAAGTTACAAATATAAAAAAAGTTGTACCTTTAGAAAGTTTTATTAGTAAAGATCAACACTTTTATTTTCACACTTATTTAATTGTAGTTGATAATGAATTTATTCCTGTTTTAAATGATGAACACGACGGATACGCTTGGGTGTCATTTAACAAATGGCCTAAACCTTTGCATCAAGGATTACAGAACACTCTGCGTAACAAAGCTAATTACAATAAACTAGATACTGCAATTAAACTAATTGATTCATTTTTTGAGAACGAAAATCTTCATTTAGACTAATTGCTTGCAATACATCGCCTTGAATATCTAATAAACCATCTGTTGCAGCTTCTATAATTGTTAATTCGTTACTTAAAATTTCTTTGAATGTATCTAAATTTAAAGTAATAGTATTCTTTTTAAGTTTATTACCTTCGTTTATACCATTTTTATCAATATTAATAATTCCTAAATCTAAAATATTCAATGATAAACTAAAGTTTTTATTTTGTACAAAATTTGACAACTGTATGCAGTATAGGTTAATAGTATTATTATGTTGTTTTAGTAATGCATATTCTTTGAGATGAGCAAAAAAATCCTGTGCTATATCAGTATCACCTTCAATTATTATTTCGCCCGATTTGTATAAATCTAAAACATCTACTTCTAGTTGCAAAGATTTTAATGCATTTTTTAAATCTACATGAATTTCTGTATCTGCATATTTTTTACTGATCTTTACACCACCTTTATCAAAATAAATATCGCCTACATTTTCAATGATAAATTTTACACTACCTTTAGAATAATTAAAGTTTTTTCCTAATTTTTTATCAATCTGTTTGAAGATATTAGATACAATAGGATTTAGTTCTAGTAGATTTTCTTCCTCTGTTTTATCTAGAAATTCTAAATCAATTTCCTCTTTTAATGGATACAATTTTTCATACTGCTGTTTCAACCACTCAAAATTGTTTATTTTAGCCAGTGCATTTGGATTGTTTTTGTTTGCAATGCCGTATTTTGCACCTTCATATGCACCAGCAATTGTTTCATTTCCAAATGGTTTATCATCACCTCTTGAACACCAAGATTTTAATCTAAATGTTGTTTCGTCATCAACTTGACGATCAATTGCTCTACTTGCTAATTTGACACACTCTCTAAATCCACTTCGCCAAGCACTGAATGCATCTGTATTAAATGCTGTTACATTGCTCATTCGATTAATACCTTTAAAGTTTTTACTAATACTTGTAGTCATATCAGCTGTAGTTACATCCATATTGAGAGTTAAATCTCTTGGTAATAATTTTACACCGCCGTATCCGTATATGAGGTTGTTCACTGGATTTAAACTTCGCCAAACGTACACAGTTTTTAATCCATCAATATCATAATATGCTATTTGATGTTCTAATTCAAAATCTTCTAATAATTGTGCATCACCGTCTACTACCCAAAACATTTTTGTATCTACTAGTTTTGCTGCTTCAATGTGTGCTTGGTGAATGCCTTTTACTTTGTCAACTCTTTTAGCATTGGGATATTTTTTCAAAAGATTATTGTAATTTTCGTCTGCATTTATTTCGCCATTACTGATAAAAACAATATCATAAGGCTTAGTAATACTTGCAACTTCACTGTATTCTTTTTTGACTGCTAAAAATCTATAATCAATTTCGTGTTTTGTTAATTGTATACTTTTTGAAGTTAATGCAATACCGTCGTAATATTCACCGTTTTTCCAAACGTGATTGATTTTTCTTTCGTATTGATTATGGTGTGTAATATAGAAATCAAACTCGAAATCTTCGGCAACATCCAAATCATTGTAAATTAAATAAAACATTCCTGTTTTTGATTGTTCTCTTGCACGTATATAATCTTCATAATCTGAAATAATAAATTTTTCAAACGGTTTAGGATAACTTGCAATCTGTTTCCATTCTTTTTTGTTAACAAAAAATCTGTGGTCAATTTCTTTTTCTGTTACTAAAGATTTTTTACTTAGTAAAACTACTCCATCATAATGCTCACCATTTAAAAATACGTGATTGATTTCTCTATCAAATTTGTTGTGATAACTAAAATATAAATCAAAATTAAAATCATCACACACATTTACATCGCTTGGAATAGCCCAAAACATTTCAGTTTGAGATTCTTTGAGAGCATTTAAATAGTCTGCATAATTGTTTACAACAAATTTTTGATATGGTTTAGGAGAACTTGCTTTTAAATTGTGTTCTTTTTTATTGGTATAAAAACGATGATCGACTTCTTTTTCTGAAACAGTATTGCTCTTGCTGAATAAAACAACACCGTCATAATGTTTGTCATTTAAGAACAAGTGTGTTGTTCCAGTGTCTAGCTCATCTTGTAACATAAAATATTCATCAATATCAACAGTGTTATCAACGTTTACATCTGATGGAATTCCTAAAAACATATGTGTTTTAGATTTTTCTAATGCAGTTATATAATCATCGTAATTATTAATTGTAAATTTATCAAAAGGTTTAGGTTTGCTTACAACTGTATCGTGTTCAATTCTGTTTGCTATAAACCTATATTCAATTTCTTTCTGTGTAACAGGAGATTGTTTGCTGAATAAAATTACACCATTGTATTTGTTATGATTTAACCATACGTGATTTTTTTGTTTCAAAGAGTTTTGGTGATGACTGATATAAAAATCAAACACAGTATCGTCTACAATATCAATATCACTGGGTACTCCCCAGAACATATCAGTACCGCTATGTTGCAATGCTGCTTGATAATCGTCAAAATTATCAATAGTAAATCGTTCATAAGACTTTGGCTCACTTGCCATAATTCTTACTTCTTTTTTATTAACATAGAATCGATGATTTAACTCTTTTTCAGTAATTGGATAGTGCTTAGGAAATAATGCAACTCCGTCTAATGTATCAATATCGCCATTGCCAAAAACGTGTACAAAATCATGACTCCATTCATCTGGCTTATAACTAAACTTGAAGGTATTTCTTACTTTGACATCTTCCCAAATTACCCAGAACATATCTGTGTAGCTGCGTTGTTGTGCTTGATGCCACGTATCAACGGTTTGCAAATGAGGAACTTTAACAGTTAATTCGTCTATATCATTTTGATTAGACCCGATGTAAAAAACATCAAATTTTTGATTTCCTTTATATACATCGTACTCACCGCAAATATGTATGTGTTGCTTAGGAGCATTATCATTTCTTTTTGTAGGTACTAATCTAATCTTATCCCAAGATTTGACTTTTCTACTTTCTTTATACACATATGGAAATTCGTGAACTTGCACAACATCTGTTGCTCTTGGTTTAAACCACCAAGGAAAACTATCATATATTTTGATATTTTTATCAACTAGCCAAACATAGTCACTGTCATAGTTACCATTGTATACAATATCTAAATTGCAATAGTCGTCTGTTTTTATTACAGGATATCTATCAAAAATTAAATTTTTAAGTTGATCCTGTCCGTTGTGTAATGGTTTAGAAAACCTATCAAATCTGTCTATTGCTCTCATAATGTATAACCTTTTGTTCCTATATGAGCTAGTTGTACGTCTGCATCAACCCATACATCTACGCCATGATGCATTGCTTGATTACAAAAATATATATCTTCGCCGCTAAATGTGTCGTTAATTTTATTATATTCGTGTGTAAACCAAGGCTTGGGTAATGTATGAAAAACATCAATATCTATAAGCATACAACCCATTCCTACTGCCCACACTTTATGCAATCCTTTTGATGCATCTAGTCGAGAATTTATATCATCAGGATCCATAAATGCGACAGTTTGGTAAGGAGCATACCTTGTGCTGTATTGCCCAGCAACAATATCTTTGTTGTGAGAATACAATTTGTCAAGTATATCAGCAGAAAATTGCATATCGCTATCTAAAAATAAAATTTTATCACTGCCAACACTTAACGCTTCTTCTACAAGCCTAGTTCTTGACTCACAGATTACACTGCCAGCAAACAAATGCAATTGAAAATCAATTTGTTTACGTGTAAGTCTATTGGTAAGATTTACCAAACTTCTTGTGAATAGCGTGTGTACTTGATCTCTACAAGGCACACAAATGCTTATTTTCATAATGTTGTATTTGGAATAAGTTCTTCGTTTAAGTCTTTTTCAGCATCAATTGTTTTTTGATTTAATTTACGTGCTGTACTGGTTGCAACTTTTACTGCTTCAGAAAAGTCATCACCTAATCCTGCCATTGCTAACATATTTTCTGGCTGTACTTTTCCTAGTGTAAGTAGATCTACACCTGCTGCTCTACCTAGTTTTTGGATCCAATGATGTCTTTCGTCATCGAGTGGAATATCCAATTCTTCAATTGCTTTTGCAACTTGATCTGCTAGTTTTTCATCTAATCCTAATGTTGCGCCTTTGGCTACTTTTCTTGCCTTTGTATATTCATCGGCGAGATCAACATTCATTACTTCGTATAATGTTTTCATAGTTTCTCCTGTTAATTATGGGAAATAGTAACCGCCAAATGTACTACTCATTGTAATTGTAGTACCGTTTGAAATACCTAAATATGGACCCAAATCAGCACCAATACTAATACCACTTGACGGACCGCCAAAGTAATTTGATATCTGACTCATTGTAATTGTACTACCAGTATTAGGTAAAGCCATACTATATTCCTATTTTTTACTCATGCTATAATAACATTATATTTAATTGTTGTCAATAAAGATAGCCAAGTAAATTGGCTATCCTCTGTTTTTATTTATCTAGTAGTTTTTTTACCATTGCTTTGAGTTCATCAATCTCTTTTTGTTGTTCTTTGATTGCTTCAACTAATAAACCCACCATGTGTCCATGTCTAACAGCATAGATACTTTCGTCTTTGCCTATTTCTTTGGTTTCATATACTGCTTCAGGAAGTACTTGCATAACTTCTTGAGCCATAACACCTGTAAGTCTATCATCTTTACCGATATAGTTAAATGTATAACCACTTATTTGTTTTACTTTATCAAGTGCATTTTCAAGTTTTTCAATATTTTCTTTTTGACGTATATCTGAAACTGTACCGTATGCTGTTATTTCACCTTGTGCTGTAATATTACCGTTTGTTGCAAGTTCGATGGAATAACTATTTACTAGTTCTTCGTCGCCATTGGTAGGACTACCTACATAGAAAGGATTTCCTCCAGCACTTGAAAGGCTTTGTCCTACCCAAAGTCTTGCAGCCTGTCCACTTGATCGTACAGAAAAAATAGCACCATTTGTTGGGTTAGTACTAGTCCTAAATGTAATGCCTGCACCATCTGCGTTATCATTGCTGTTGTTTTCAACGAAAACAGCGCCACGGCCTACATTAAACTGAGTGCCAGTGTTACTTCTCATAAAGGCAGTACTGTCTAAACCGTCCAAAGTGTTTGCATCATCAGCACTAATACCTGACAATCCGCTACCATCACCTGTAAATGATGCAGCAGTGATGTTACCAGTAATACTAATAGCACCAGCACCACTTAGTGTACCGCTAAAGCTGTCATTTGCATCACTGCGTAGGAAACTACCTGAACTTACGCCATCTAGTGTATCGGCATTTAGTCCACTACCAGGGCCATCGTTACCTGAATGCCAAACTGTGTAAGTATTTGATCCACTGGTAAATGTAAGGCCACTTGTGCCGCCATCGATATCTACTCTACTATTGCCACCTTCATTTTGAAGTCTAAGCAAATCGCCACTGTCAAGATATTGTAGGTATGCTCTACGTGTTCCAGATTGATATAAACTTATATACGGTGAACCACTTGCGCTTTGTGTAGCAAGTCTTAGTTGTTCATTTGCGTTTACGTTACCTGTAATTAACGCTGTATATGTATCTCCTGCATCGCTGCGTAAGAATTGTGTGCTATCAACACCATCTAATGTTGTAGCATTAACATTTGTCAATCCACTACCATTACCAGTAAATGTGCTTGAACCAATATTAATATTACCAAATCCGCTTGTAATTTCACCTGCACCAAGAGCACCAGTACCTGTTAAGTTACTGTATGTACCGCTTATACGAGTATTTGGGACTGTACCACTTGCTAAGAAACTTGCATTTAGTGATTGTATGTTACTACCATCAGCTGTGTAAATTGCGCCGCCGTAAATGTTTCCAGCAACACCCAATCCTCCGCTTACACGCAATGCACCACTTGTTGTACTTGTAGCACTACTTGTGTTATTGATAGTTACAATTGCATTTGCATTAAATCCGATAGTACTACCATTATCAGCACTTAATGTGTCTAGTGCAATGTTGGCAACATTTGTAATGTTATTATCATTAAAGTTGGTAGCACCCAAACTTGCATTACCTGTGGCACTAATACTGTTTGTACCGATATCAATGCTACCAAAGCCTTGACCAATACTACCAGCAGTTAATTGTCCAGTTCCTGTTATATCTAATTGGTGCTGTGTAACACTGCTAGACTGTATTCTAGCGTCTGGAACAGTACCAGTAGTAAGTTGTGTAGCTGACAAGTCTGTCAATCCACTACCATTACCGGAGAATGTGCTAGTTCCAATATTAACATTACCAAATCCAGTGCTGATACTACCAGAATTAAGTATGCCTGTTCCTGTGATATCAGCTTGGTGTTGCGTGATACTGCTTGATGCAATACGTGCATCTGGAACAGTTCCGCTTGTCAAATCACTTGCACTAGCATCACCAATGAAGTTATCTGCACGTACATCTTTTGCTACGTGTAAACCACCTGATATTTTAACTGCTGCATCACCTGTTGCAAAATCACCTGTTGCATTGGTTGTGTCTGTAAATGTTACAAAGTTGTTTGCACTTAGTGTAGTAAATCCACCAGCAGCAGGCGTAGTTTGTCCAATTGGAACATCGTCGATTGCACCAATAAACAAGTTACCATCAACTGTGACATCGTTGTTGAATTGTGCATCATGTCTAATAGTGGTTGTACCTGTGGTTTCACCTATAACAATGGCAGTTGCAGCCTGTGCAAAAGCAACAGTTGTAGCATTATCTTTAAGCAAATTAAATGTACCAGTTTCGTCTGTGTCAATAGTGTTGCCATTTACATTTAAATTACCATCTAATGTTACAGTAGCGTTGCGTATGTTAAATGTACCTGTTGTAGCACCTAATCGCAATGTAGTAGCTTCTCCAAATGCATTTACTGTAGTAACGCCTGTGTCAGCAAATGTTAATGTGCCTCCACTTACTCCAATTGTGCTTGTTCCGCCAACCTGTAAATTGCCTGTGATACTTAAATCATTGTTCACTGTTGTTGTACCACTGCTTGCACCTAATCCTAATGTAGTTGCAGCACCAAAGGCATTTACAGTTGTAGCAGTAGTGTTAAACACATTCATTGTGGTGCTGCTGGTTGTTACACTGTTGGTAAAGTTAGGATTATTATTAAACACAGCTAAACCTGAACCAGTTTCGTCGCTTAGTACTCCTGCAAGTTGAGCACTTGTTGTTGAAGCAAATTGGTTTAGTCCTGTTTCGGTTCTTGCTAATGTACCACTGGTTGGCAGTGTTACACTTGTGTTACCAGTTGTAGTCAATCCTAGTGTGTGAGCACCACTATGTGTAAAGTTGCCGCCTAATGTGATAGTCTTGGTACCATTGTTTACACCTGTACCACCGTATGTTGGCGAAATAATTGTACCTTGCCAAATACCTGTACTGATTGTTCCTAATGTTTGTAGGCTACTGTTAACAACAGCACCTCCTAGTGTAGTACTGTTAAGAACACTTGCATCATTGATGTAGAACGCTTTACCACTTGCTAAATTAAAGTCTTCACTGCTATCCCAGCTAGTGTTTGTACTGTCATATGTCAGTGTAGCGTTAGCGCCATCAACTGTGATACCTGCACCATTTGCTGCTGCTGCATTTGCTGCGCCGCTTGCTACTACAATGTTTAAATCATCTACAGTTAGTGTTGTACTGTTGATTGTTGTAGTATTTCCGTTTACAGTTAAATCGCCGGTTACAACTAAGTCGTGTCCGATAGTAGTTGTACCTCCACCGTCGCCTCCTGTACCCATATTAATGGTTGTAGCTGCTCCAAACGCATTGATAGTTGTAGCATTTGTGTTTAGAATATTAAACGTTCCTGTGATGTCAGTAGAAAGCACATCGCCTTTTACTCCAAAGTCACCTTCAACATCAAAGTTATTTTTAACAGTTGTTGTACCACTTGCTGCACCTATATCTATAGTTGTAGCTGCACCGCCAAAGTTAATAGTAGTTGCTGTATCGTCTAATAATGCAACAGTTGTTTCAGTTGTACTGATTGTATCGTTTACTTCTACTTCGCCTGTAAATGCTGCTTTACCACTTGTGTCAATACGCAATCTTTCTGTTGCTGTGTGTTGTAAATCGCTTGTAGTCGATACTTCGCCTGTTTCAACAACAAAGTCGCCGCCCGTTGCGTTACCTGTACCTAGTCCTGCTTTTAATTTCAGTTCTCCGCCACCTACGTCAGTGCCAATAGCATTTGTACCATTAACAACTGCATCAGTAGGTGCAGTACTTGCTTCAGCATTACCTATTACAACATTTGCATTTTTGATAATGAAATTACTGTTTATTATTAAAGAACCTGCAGGAACATTGACTGGATTTGCAGTAACGTTTGCATCTGTTTGGAATGTAAACGAAGTAGCATTGTCAGTAGCACCAATTACAGGCCAACTACCGTCTAGATTTGTAATTGTACTACCGTTTACAGTGATTGTATCACCTGTGTTAACACCCAATGTTTTTGGTGTATAAGTAAATGTTAGTGTTGTGCCGTTTAAAATTGTACCAACTGTATCATTGCTCAGATAAATGTAATCACCAGTAACACCGCTGACTGTTGTGTTAGCAGGAATACTGCCGCTACCTGTTACAATCATACCTGTTAACACCGAACTTGTATCAGCTAATGGAATTTCATTTAATCCATTATCTGTTACATCATTTGTTGTTGCTGTGATGCTTTTTAAGTTTGCAACAACATTTTGGCTTGCACTAGCATCATAACCATCTAAGAATGTAAATAAATCTCTAGTGGTGCTTGTGCTACCTATTTGAATATTTGTAGCATCTCCTCCAATTTCCAAACTTGTTACATTACTGTTGTAAACACTACCACTACCTGTACTTGCTGATGTAAGAGCAGCCGCACCAACATCCAACCCTTCAGCCAGATCAAGTGCTGTACCCCATTCGGGTGTTTCGCCATTGGATTTTAAAATAGCGTTGTTTCTACCGATATTTAAAGGGTTTAATGTACCAGTTGTTTCTGCATACAACAAATCTCCTCTTGCATATGTGGTAATGTTAGTACCACCTCTATTAACTGGAACAGGAGATGTTAAGTTGGCAGGGTTTAAGAAGTAAGCACTGTCTAAACTGTCAAGTGTACCTGCATCAACTACACCGTCTTTAATGAATACTTCACCACTAGCGTTTGCGTTGACATCAAATTGACTTTGTAAAAATCTACTTACGCCCAACGTGCTAAAAGTTCCGCCTGGATCTAAATCAACATTGTTAATGCCTACACTGACTGTGCTATAAAATTCTTGGCTTATACTACTACCTGTTAGAGTAATTGGATTATCTGTTGTTGGTGCTTTTTTAAGCTTTTGTACAACAACTTCGTATGCACTATCTCCTCTAAGGAAAGTATCGGTGTTAGGAACACCTGCCCCTGCTAATCTACTTGGACTAATAATACCACTGATAATATTATCTGCATCGATATTTGTAACAGCAAGTGAATTCCAGTTTGCTTTTAGTCTACTTGAAGTGTTTACAACTGCACTAATCTGAACATTACTTTGTGTAATTCTTGCACTACCTACACCTATACTGGTTAAATCTTCTGGATTTGTAACTAGGTCATTGATACTGTTCAATGCATCGCTGCGTAATACGTGTAGAGTAAACGAGTTAGTAGTAACACTTCCTACAAAGAATCTTGATCCATCTACAATCGGCTCATCACCGTCTAATGTAGGTAATTCGTTGCTAGTACTGCCGTCAGACAATGTGTTAATTCTAATAGCATCGCCTGTAGTTAATCCATGACTTTCCAAAACTATACTATCATCATCAACATTAATTGTTTTTCTTGTTAAATTATGATTATTATTTGCAGGTGTACTTGTAAATTCTACTTGGTTAAGTAGTGCAAAACCTTCATACAATTCAATGGTGTTGTCGTCAATACGTTTTACATAAACAACCTGACCGTTTAGCAATCCGCCAATTGGCGTATTACCTAGTGTATCATAAGTAACTGGATCACCGTTGGTGTAACCGTGGTTGCTTATTGTAATTCTATTATCTGTGTAATCAACAGCACCGCCTGCACCATCACTACCTGCTAAGAAGTTGTGACTTATTTGGTCGTCTAAGTTAATATCTCTTGCATTTTGTACTGCACTGTTGTCTTCGATAAAGTCAACACTAGAAGCACTTGCAACAAATAGTTCTCCACCTAAAATATCAACATATACACGTTTTTCAAAACTTGTAACTTCAATTTCAAACCCACTACCTGTGCCACCAATTGTACTTGCTGCTGCACTTAACAAATCGCCATTGGCATATCCAGTCCCGCCTGTTTTTATATCAACATCTGTAACTTGACCTGCTGTAACTGTAATATCGGCCGTTGCACCACTGCCACTGCCTGAGTTATTTGTAAGAGCTACATTTTCGTAAGTTTTTGTACCGGCTATAGGAGTATACAGAGTACCACCGTCAATATTAGCATTATCAATACCTGTGAGTACGCCATAACGTACTTCTGATACTCTACCTTGCGCATTACCGTCAGCACTGCGTACAACAGTTCCTACAAATCCATCCGATACAGCAAAGCTTGCTACGTCATCAGGATCAGGATTTGAATACGTAAATGTTGTGCTAGTAGGAGTGCTGATTACTGTTGTATTTTCTTCAAATGTTTCATTGTCGTCACAAGTAACACTGATTTGATTGCCAATTTGTAAATTGTGCGCACCACTGGTGGTAGCAGTTGTTACATCAGATGTTCTTTCTAAGTTTGTGATTGTACTTGTGGTAAATGTGTAATCATCAGTAGGATCTGCAACTAAAAATTGACTTGAATTTGAACTTCTCAAGAAGAAGTTGTCAATAACTGCACTTGATGCACCTAGTGCTGTAGGATAAACACCACTGTCAACACCATTTACAAAAATATTGTTTCCTACACCTGTTTGGAATTGAGAACCTGTACTATCATCATTTTCTATCCATTCTCCGCCTTCGCTGGCAACAAGAATATTTCCACTGTTTACATAAGTACCTTTTGAATAACCGGTTGCACCAAATGCACTAGGCTGTGTAATAAGATCACCGTCTGTTGCTGAAATATTTCCGCTTAGAGTAAGTTCAATCTGTTCATAGTTTTCTGTAGCAATGTCACCAGCTTTTAAGTCTGTTGCTGGAATGTCATCAACTTGTTCTAATCTCGATAGATAACCATCTGTGTTTGTGTTTGTAAACTGACGTGTTGCAGGAATCAAATCTGCGTTCAACTGACCGTTTGTGTTCAACTGTACGATAGCACCTGGAACAGCCGCAGTTGACACTGTTTTGTCAACAAAGCCACCTAATCTGTTTGAAATAAACGAACGTACTGCTAACTGTGTACTAAGTCTGCTATCGCTTGCTCCGCCTAATTCGTCGTCACCTAAATTAACACTTGTTGAAATTTCTTCAATTTCAACATCACTAACACTCAACCTCAGTGCATCAAGTTCGTCCACCTGAACTTTGTTACGGAAGGTAATGTTACCAGTTCTGTTGAACGCTGTAATAAAGTCACCAACTTTAAAGTCACCAAGTTCGTTTGTACCTGATGAGTAAACACGTCCCGGAAGTTCTTCAAACTGTTCAAACTCACTTCTTGTGTTACCGCCGTTTTGCGGTAGTGCGTTATAGTCTGTACCAGAACCTGCATATTCCCAAGTATGTGATGAACTGTTAACAATACTGGGTCTGTGGAACCAAACTTGTTTTTCAGGCAAGTTTACCAAGTTTGTTAAACTACTACTACCGTCAGTTGCTTTCACTGAGAAAGTTGCAGTGCCTAAACCTAGTTTTGCACTAGCTGCATTTACACCAATAGCAGTATTAGGAGTGCCTGCATGGTCTTGAGTAATTGTACTAGTTTCGTCAAATTGAATGCGCAACAAACTTTGACCAACTGCAACTTCTTCGACACTTACAATCAATTCTCTTATTGCTGGTTTCCAACTGAATACAATAGCACTGTTGTTACTTGCACCTGTAGTACCTGTAATTTGTCTACCTGGAACAAATTCAAAGCTTTCAGAACCTGATTCTAGTTCTAGTGTTTGATAAGTTGTATGCGACGAGATAACTTCATTAACAAAAAACTCAATTACACCAGATAATAGTTTGTGCGTTCCTGTGCTTTTTTCAAGTATGTTAACAGGAAAATCACCCGATTCATCAAATGTTAAACTAAATTCATCGTCATTAATAACATTAACATAATATGTTTGTTCAGCATCTAAACCTAATATAGGAGCATTTCCATCAGGATCGTAAATTACTTTTTGTAAATTACTAAATCCATGACCTACAATAGTAATTACATCTACACTTGTGTTTACATCAGTGTCAGCATTGAATGTGCTTTCGGATGCATTTGTTTTAAAGTCGTTGGTGATATCCCCTTCTGAACTCACATCTTGTGCATCTGGTAAATCGCCACCGTCATTAATAATTGTCGTTACAATGTCAAACCTTGATCCAGCAAAATTTTGTACATCGGCAGATAAACTTGTTAAATAGGTCAAAGCGTAAGTTTTTGCTTGTTCAATAGCTGAAATTGTTTGTCTTTCTTGCCCGCTGATCTGTATTGCAGTACTATCAGCTAGATTTTTTGTATAATAAGATAAACCTGCACTACGTGAATATCTGTTACCAGTGTCCCAAACATCCTTTGCAACTGCTTCAACAATAAGTTTTGTATCTCTCAAACATTTTGCTTCATCATATGTGAAGTTATACCATTGTGCAGCATCTACTTGACCTTCGATGTAGGCATTTACATTTTGACCAATATTTTTTTGTGCTTCAGAATTTAATCTATTTAAATCATCAACTAGTACTTGTGCTACCCAATCTGTTTCTGGTTCTATTTTAGTAGGTAATGTTTCGCCGTTTCCATCAATATAGTCAATAATTTCTTGAATTCTGTCTTCAACAAACGTTGCACTTGCTGCACTACCTGCGGTTGCAGTTGTGTCTTGTGTTTCTGCATTTCCGCTTGATTTTGTAACTGTTGTTTCTAAAATAACTTCACTTAATACAGTTTGCAGTCTACCATACGCTGCAACTGTAGGCTGTGTTTCGGTAGCACCTAGTTGGCTTGTAGCACCTACAAAATACTGCACTGCTGCATCAAACGTTTGTAAATTACCGCCATAGGTTAAATCATATTTTAATGCATCTAATATTAAACCAATGTCTTCCTCACATTTTGCAACGTCATATGTAAAGCTAGAAACAAAAGGAGAATTTTCTGCTGCAACTTGATCAGCAATCCATGCAGTTATTTCTGCAATAATAAAGTCTCGGTTGTTATCTAGCTGATCTCTTGCATCACCGTAACCTACTAGATAACTTGTGTTATAATCAGTTGGATCGGTAAGACTATATGCATCAGCAACACCATCGCCCGGTACTGTATTTTCATCGCCATTTGTCAAAATATCAATTACTTCGTCCCATAAAGCATTCACTCTTGCATCATATGTTGAATTTTGTGTAATATTTGTAGTAAAAGGTTTTGCCTGAGTAAATGCTTCTATGTGTTGATCTTTCTGTGCCGCAAATAAAGCAGCAGGAAATCTACCATTAAAATATGTTAATGCAGAACTTACTGTTCTATAGTTTGAATCAAATGCAGCATCCCATCTAATTGCATCTACAAGTAGGCCTACATCTCTAGCACATTTAGCTGCGTCATATTCAAATTGTGCCCATATGCTAGGAGTAGCTGCTGCAATTTGTGCATTAATCCAAGTTACTGTATCATTTGCAATATCATCTTTTTCAACTAATAGTGTTTCGTATGCAGTTTTGTAGTCAGCTTCTCTAAAACGTAAAACAAATTCTTCAACCGGAGTATCTCGATTAATACCTGTAATTGTTAAAGTTTGCAAACCTTCACTAGCACCAGTAGCAGACACAAATGCTCTGTCAAATTCAAATGCTTTAGGAGAATAACCACTACTACGTAGAGCATACAAACCAAAGTTGGTAGCAGAGTTGGTAATAGAACAATATCCACCTGACTGACAGTAAACACCGTTGAGTAGGAAGATTTCAAAACAAGACACGATCTGTGCATACGCATCGTTGGTTAGTCGCCACGCTGTACCGCCAAAGCTCAGCATAGTAAAGGCGTTAGCAACCATTGATTTACCTTGTTCAGGTATTGCACCAACAACTGGATTTTCTTGTTCTTGAGGAATGAATCCAACGTTAGGTGAAGTAATTTTACTACCATCGATTTTAGCACCGTTCATACCTAAGAACGAAATAATCGAGGCGTTCTGAATATAGGGAGATGTTGTAATAAACGGTCTAGAATCTGGTAAGTTAGTGTAACCTTCACGACTTGTCTGTGTATCAAATGGATCGTCAAATGCCACAGCATAGTCAGCTGTAATTAATGGAATAAAGTTTTCATCAACACCGTCACGGAATGTAAATTCACCAAAGTAACACGCATTACGAACACGTAGAATATCTCTGTTAGCATTTGCAGGACGGATAATACAACCACGCAAACCGTCACCTTTGATAACTGTATTATCTGGAACAATAACTGGATTGTCTTCTGTATAATCACCAACTGCAACTTTTACGTTAACTCTTGTACCGTTGGTAGTTCCGTCTGCATTATATACAAGCCCTGATGCAATTTGACAAGCTCTTTTAACAGTTTTAACTGGAGCACTTTGTCCATCATTTTCGTCGTCGCCTTGTTCTGCAGAAACGTAAACAACATTACCGCCAAAAATATCTGCATCTTGGAAAAATAAATTTCCGTCACCGTCTGTTGCTAACAACTGGCCAACTGTACCTGTACGTAGAGGCAATGTAAGGTCATAGCCAGCATCTAATGTATCCGGTGCTTTTACTGTGACACCGTCTGCACCCGAAGCTGTTAGTTCTTTAAATGTTAATGTATTTGCATTTTCAATAGACACATCGTCGTTTATATTAATACCGTTATCTGTAATAGACATCTTTGTGTCATTGTTTACTGTTGCAGTAATTGCTGCACTAGTACTATCTGATAAATCATCAACTGTTAATGAAGTATTACCTTCAAAAACTCTTTTTGTAATATCTTGAACTGTGTTGTCATCACGCAATAGGTATACTTTACCATCTGCTGTGTTGATTGCTAATTCACCTGATTCAAGTTGAGAAACTAAAGGCTGTTTTCCAGCCACACTACTACGCTTGTGTCTAATCTTTGTTGCCATTAAGGCTGCCTCCTATTTAGGTACGGGTCAAGTTAAAAAACGCCCAAACTACACGATAAAAATCGTTGTACAGTTATTTATCATAGGAGTAGAATGGCGGCTTAGAACTCGCCGCCATCTATAGTATCAGTCCAAATAGGAGTGTCATCTCCACCGTCTGTGACAGTCAATATTTGGAAACTGTTACTAGTGTCTGCACTTCCTGCTGCATCAGTAACTAACAATTGATCTGATCCATTACCGTAAACGATACCATTTGGAACAAAATTACTTCTGCCTGTGCCGCCATATTGCACTTCTAAATCAGTTGTTAGTGTTAGTGTACCTGCATTAAGATCAGTAACAGTAATTATGTTGTTTATAGCATCCAACATTTCGGTGCTATCATCAGCAAATACACTGCCTCTAAATCCTGATGCATCAAGTATACCTGTAACAAACAAGTTTTGATCAATTTGTACATCTGTGCTAAATGTACTTGTTGTTTCGCTTAGTCTTAATTTTTCAACACCTGCTGTACCTGCATCCATTGTTCTAAAGACCATGTCAAAGTCTTCTTGAGTGCCTGTAATATCTTGCGAAACAATTTCAATTTGTCCACCAATTTCAAAATTATCATTTGTAGTTTCTAATTCAAACTTGATACCTGTACCCGAGCCTGCAACAATAGAGCCACTTACTGTGTGATGTGCAAATGTCATCGGATATACAATATCATCTGCTGCACTATCGGGTGCATTTGCAATCAATTTAATTGTGTCAGGAGTTTCAATTGTTTCTGCATTGATAATAATTTTATCACTACCAAGATCTGTTAGTGTCAATATACCGTTGTTATCGCCACTTATAAATCCACCTACGTGTAAATTCTTAGTTATTGCAACACCGCCTGCTACAGTCAATGCACCAGTATCAATGTCTGTGCTTTGTGTATCATTTGCAATATTAACAATGTTAGAAGATTCAATATTGAATTCAGTATTGCTTAGTGTTGCTCTTTTGATTCCACCTGTAAAGAAGTCTAGTTCATCGTTATCAGCACCTGGACTATCTTCTGCTACAATTTTTGTATCTTGGTCAACATCAATAACACCGCCTAATGTGTTCCAAGCAATACCGTCGTATCCTTCAAAAGCATTTAAACTTGTGTTAAATCTAATTCTACCTGTAACATCTGCAGGACGATCTCCTGTTGTACCAACTGGAATTTGCAAACCAGCTACACTATCTATAATAACAACTTCGTTACCAATTGTTAATGTACCAGTAGCACCACCTAAATTTAATGTTGTTGCATCGCCAAATGCGTTTACAGTTGTAGCATTCGAATTTATTACATCAAACGAAGTAGATGTAGTTGTAATATTGTTACCGTTAACTTTTAAGTTGCGATCTGCAACTAGGTCACGATCTGCTACAATATCGATTCCAGAATGTATATTCTGTTGAGCACTTAAACCACCTGTAATTTGAACTGCACCAGATGTACTGTCAGTAGCATTTGTGTTATTTTCAATAATCAACTTAGGAGTTGATCCTAATAAGATTTGTTCATTGCCGTCTGTGGTATAAATGTTTAGATATTCGCTAATATTTTCGTGAATTCTAAAATTGTTTATAGCATCATCAGGAATATCAATATCAACAGGACCTTTAAACTGATGACTGTTAACAGCTCTATCAGATCCAAGTATGACATTTCCTTCTATATTAGCATCGCCGCCTGCATTGATTGCACCTTCAATACCAACACCGCCATCAACAATTAGTGCACCTGTATCTTTATTTTCACTAATAGTTTGGTTAGCAATAATAACATTTGGTTGTTGTCCAAATGTAATAGATTCTTCGCCTTCTCTAGTGTTAATACTTACATAATCTTCAGTACCTTCTGTGATACTATAGGCTTGAAGTGTTTCGTCAGGTATACTGATAGCTACATCGCCATCAAATACAAGATTACCATTTACCGTTAAAACACCTTCGACAGTTACGTCTGGGTTAATAGTTACTGTGCCTGTAGCAGCACCTATATTAATTGTAGTTGCATCTCCAAATGCATTTACAGTAGTTGCATCTGTATTAACTAAATTAAAGGTAGTTTCAGTGGTAGTAATATCGCCGCCATTAACTGCTAAATCACCAGTCATACTTACATCACCGGTAATATCGCCGCCTGTTAATTTATTTAGATATCTAGCCTCTACATAATTTACAACAGCTCTCTGTGTAGGAGCAGTTTGGAAATCTGGAGTACCTAAACTAGATAAAAGAGCATCGTTATCACTTACTTCTTTTAATTCGACACCAACTGGTACACCGTTTCGTATAAATGGTCCAACACTAGTCAGGCCTTCTAAGTCAATTTCGTTTGCGTTTAAGCTAATACCACCTGTAAGTGCATTTACTGCAAAGAAGTTACCAACTCTAAAGTTACCAATTTGGTCAACTGTACCGCCTGCAAAGATTTTACCTTGATTCGATTCAACAATCTCTTTTTCTGGTACAGCAGTACCGCCAAAGAATGGAAGTGCGTTATAGGTTACACCTGCACCCACATATTCAAATGCATGACCCGAAGTACTTACAGTACTAACGTTGTTCAAATTCGCTAATTTGTCAGTTGTTACACTGATTACACCAGGGAATACGTTAATATCAAATATACCACCAAACTCTAAATTCAATGCACTAATTGAATTATCTACAATTTCGTCTTCTGCATCAAGAATTGCTTCTCGTTCAGTAAGATAAATTGAATTACCTAATGTTAAATCATGTTCTCTTTCAAACCAATCTCCCATTGCTTTTTCTTCGATTGCATCGGCAACACGTTTAATTAACAACTCTAGTTCTGCACCAGGCAAGTCTCCTGTGTCTAACAGTGTACTTCCATCTGGAATAGTAAGTGTTTGTGTAGTAGTGTTACCAAAGCTTCTAGTAACTTCTTCGTTTTTAGAAACTTTATTTGTAATTTCAGCCAAATATTTGTTAGCATAAGCAGTAATACCGGTCTGATCTGCATAATCTGTATTTGTTAATCCAGATAAAATAGCACCATTATAATATGCTAGTGCAGCTCTACGAGATTGTTTGTCGCCGCCGTATACCATATCATAAACCGCAGCATCGATAATATACCCTGTATCTCTTTTACATTTTTCAATATTGTATTCAAAACCAATAATATTTTGTTCAATGTATTTTATAGTTTCATTTTGGAAGTAAGTTTTCTGTCCAAAAAATACAGCAGCAGCGTCTCTCTGAGCTTCTGAAATCCATGTATAGTTTGGTTCAATCTCAGCAGGTGTACCTAATAAAGATTGAGTTTGTACTGCGGTTTTTATAATACCAATTAAGTCTGTAAATGTAGTTGCAACTGCTGCATCGCCGTAATTGCCACCTAACACTTGAGACTCTGTGTTACCTGTAGTCGGAATAACTGCAACACCTTGAATACAGTCATCTATTACACTTTGTAAATGTGTGTAAGCTTCAACCGTTGGTGTAACTTGTTCATTAGGCAAGTATTTGTTTGTTCCTAAGAAATATGCTCTAGTTGCAATCAATGTGCTAATATTTGCTTCATAGAATGCATCGTGAACAACAGCATCAATAATGTATCCTGTGTCTTCTTTACATTTGTCTTGATTATAACTAAATCCGTTGTAAGTTGTGTTAATATAATCAATTGTATCATCAATAATTGTTTGTTTTTCATCAAACAAGTTACTAATACCATCTACTACGTCAGTTGCAACAAACTGTGCATAGTCTGGCTTTTCTTCATCTGGTAACTGATCTAGTCCATCTGTAATTACATCTTGAATAATTTGCAATAGGTTTTGTGCTCTTGCAACTTCTGTAGCAGTACCAGCACCGTTGGTTAAATCTTGAGATTCAACACTTTGCCAAGTGTAATCTACTGCTGTATCTTCAATGATGTTTTCTAAAATAGTTGCAGTATATTCAAGTGCTTTTGCAGTTTCGGCTTTTTGTCCGTCAACCTGTGTTTGCGTTCCAACCCAGTAACTGCGAGCTGCACCTAATGTTGCGCTATTGCCACCATAAAGAATATCATAAGTTAATGCATCAACAATGTATTTTGTATCTCTATCACATTTTGTACTATCAAAATTAAAACCAGTAAAGGTATCTTGAATAAATTCTGTTGTTGCAGTTTGTAAATTAGATTTTTGTGCAGTAATTGTACTATAATCTTGTTGTAATTCTGCTGTTGTCCAAGTTACAGAAGGCAGTATTTCGTCACCTAATGGATTAACATTGTCATATCCATTTATATGATCAATGATAATTTGGACTAGTTCTGCTAGATCATCTGCTTCGCTGCTACTTGCAGGTCCGTATGTACTTGTATCTTGCGATTCTGTATTGCCTACAGTAGGTGTAATTGCAATACCTTGAATAACATCCGGTATAACATTTTCAGCTAGGTGAATATATGCATTAGTAGTCGGAGTTAACTGATCTACTGGCAATTGTGCTACTGCACCTTCAAAGTAACTTGCAGCAACTTGTCTAGTTGCACTGTTACCACCATATAGGATATCGTGAGTAAGACCGTCAACAATGTATCTTACATCTCTTGCACATTTGTCTTGATCATATCCTGCTGGTGGAGTATTAGCATTTACATATGCAACAAGTTCTTGTGTAATAAATTCTCTATTTGCTTGCAATTGATTCTTTGCATCAATTAAGTCTTGATTAGCACCTACTGGATTTGTAAATGTAATAGCATCGGCAGCCGCATCGGTACTTACAACACCATTTTCAAAAATATCAATTACTTCATTAAATGCTGCCAGTGCTCTAGCTTCACCGATGTCACTTAAACCTTTTTCTACTGTTTCTTTACGTGCAAATCTAAATGCCTCTAATGTTTGTAAACTTTGTGCTTCTTTGTTAGTTACTGCTGTTGCACGTGAGTATGCAAGTCCTGCTGTTACAGCATTGTAATTTGTTCCTAATGCAACGTCTTTAGCAACAGCATCAATTATTAACCCAATGTCTCTTTCACACTTTGCACTATCGTATGTAAAGTTTACATAGTTTTCATTAATGTAAGCAACAGTTTCTGCAGCAATAAACGCACGGTTAGCTTGTAATTGAGACTTTGCATTTACTTCGCCTGTTGTAGCTGTTGATGGATCAGTAAATGTTAACGGATCAGCAGCTTGCGGAGTGCTTACTGCACCGTTTTGAATAATGTCAATTACTTCGTCAAACGCTGCTTCTACATCAGATTGCGAAGGTGAGTGTGTTGTTGCATCACTTGATCTACTTTTTGCAAATTGTATACCAGCAATAGTTTCTGTATTTTGATCACTTAGAACATATGCACTATTTGCTCTTTGGTATGCTAAACCTGCTGTAACCTGATTGTAATTAGTTCCTAGTAAAGTATCGTATGCTGCTGCATCAATAATTAAACCTGTATCTCGTTCGCATTTTGACTCATCATATACAAAATAGTTGTCATTGATATATGCAACAACTTCTTCTTGTAAGAAAGTTTTGTTTGCAAGAACTTGGTCAACACCAAATATTAATTCGTTGCTTGCAGGACCAGGATCTGGATATTCAATACCAGAACTAGGCAATTGATCAAATTCAATAATATTTAGGACAATATTCCATCTATCCTCAATAGCATCTTTTATTAAATTATTATTAGTAACAGATGCAACCCCTAGTTTTTTTGCATACTTTAATGCTAGTATTGTTGCTGGTTTTTGTTCAACATTCAAATAAGCAGTATTTGCCCTACTATATGCTAATCCTGCTTGTATACTATTGTGATTGGTTCCTAAAAGAATATCTCTATTAATTGCATCTACAATGTATCCTACATCTCGTTTACATTTTTCTTGATCGTATGTAAGTGTTGGATTATTTTGTAAATTGTATGCAATTGCATCCTTTATAAATCCATCTCTACGTGCAGCAATAATATCTGCTGCGGTAATTTGTAATTCTGGTTCATCCTCATATAGAGGATATGTTTTTGTTGCAGGCAATCTTGCTAGGGTAAGATTGTCAATCATATCTTCAACATTGAATAACAAACTATCTAAGAAATCTGATTCACTCTGTGTTGCATTATTACTAGTAAAATCTTGTGTTTCTGCATTTCCATCTGTTTTTGTTACTGACAAGCCTCTTACTACACGCCCAATAACAAATCTCATTCTTGCATATGCATTTACAATTGCATTTCTATTGTTTGGAGTGATTGCTGTAAAATCAAGATTGTTCCAGTAGTATTTGGCTTCTTGTACAGTACTGCTATTACCGCCATATAACACATCAAACGTCATTGCATCAATAATGCGTTCAAAGTCTAATTTATAATCGTCTTCGTCAAAACTAAACCCTGGTACTTCTGTTTGAATAAATGTAACAAATTCTTCTAACAAAAAGTCTTTGTTTGCTTGTAATTGGTCTTTAGCATCAGCTCTATTTTGGTCAACACCAGCGTGTTCTGGGAAAACAATAACATTTGCTGAACTATCGCCGTCATCGACAATATTCATAAATTGATTAAAGCCTTCTTTAACATTTGCTAATGCAATACTACTTGCTTGTACGTCAGCAAGTCCTTCAAATGCATTACTTAGATATCTAAAACTTGATAATAGAAGATTTTTAAATCTTGTACGATATTCGTATTCTTGCGCAAGTCTTATAATCTGCTGATTACTTTCTAATACAGCAAACATTTGAATACCATTAATTAAATTGGTCATGTCTTCTGTGTATGTAGCTTGATTGTAACTTAATTCCGTAAACTGATCGTTAACATATGCTGCTACTTCTTCTACTAAAAATTCTCTATTTTCAAAAACATTGTTCTTTGCAGCAATTCTTGCAGGATCAATAGTGTTGAGATCGTTAAAAGTATCTGCAATATCATTTTGGTTATTAGGTTGTACACTACTATCACCTTCACCTAGTGTGCTTGTAATAATATTAAACAAATAATCTATTTGTTCTTCCATAGCAAGATTTGAAGTTACAGCTTTCATTTCATCTCTAGCTGCTTCTATACCGTAGATTGTAGGATTAAGTTGATCCGATAAAACTTTGCTAGATGTTGATCTAAGATAGCTTGTAGCAGCAGCCTGTGTTTGATATTCTGTACCTAAAACAATATCAGCTGTTACAGCATCTATAATTCTTCTTAAATCTCGTCTACACACTTCTTCGTCATAAACAAATGGTGGATTAACTTGATTAGTACCTGTAATATAATAATATGTAGGATCAGAATCAAATTTAATAATACTACCAGTTTGGGGTTTATCTCTTAAACTATTAAGTCTAATAGTAACATTAGTTGCTAGATTTACCGTACCAGTTGCTTGAGCAGATGCATCACCTCCACTAAAAGAGATTAGAGGTACACTTGTATATCCACTACCTGCATTTTGAATGGTAACAGCAGCTAATCGTCCTGTTGTTGTATCAATTGATGCAGTTGCAGTAGCTTGAACACCATCAGGCTTGGATGGCGGTTCAATTGTAACTGTAGGAGCACTTGTATAATTTGCTCCTGGAGTGTTTATTGTAACACTAGCAACAGTACTATAGTAATCTTGCTGTGCTCTGGCTGTTGTATAAGCTTGCGGAAAGAATCCATCTGCTTCGATACCCACTAAACCAAAGTCAGATACCGAGTTCGAGATTGATAGATATCCACCTCTTGTTGTTTTAAAACCAACACTACAAAATACAGAGAAACAACTAACAATTTGTGTGTATCCAAAGTTATCAATCCAAAAACCGATTCCGCCTTGAGCAATTTGTGTAAATGCATCAGCAACAAACGAAAATACTAAACTTGCTGGATCGTATGCATTACCGTCGACATAAATTCCACCACCGCCGCCTGTATCGTTAATTTGTTTATCAAAGGGCAAATCTGGAAAATCTTCTACAATAAGTGGTCTTGCGCCAGGTTCAATGCCAGGTATTTGAACAGTTTCAAACGGAATAAATTCTGTACCATCGTTAAGCCAAGGTCCGTTCATGTTTGTACAGTTTTGCACATATGGAGATGTTGTTACTAGAGCACCTTCTCTAATTTCTGCACACCAACCTGGATAGCGTAGTCCTCTAAATGTAAGTTGAAACAAGTAACAGCCATTACCCATTTTAAATATAGTTTGTGTATTGTTCCTAGGAAAAATTCTTGTGTTTCTTAATTCGCCTTGACCTTTGATTGTAACAAAGTCTGGCATAATAATTGGATTTTCTTCGTAGTAATCGCCTGGAGCAACAATAATTGTTGTGCCAGATTGTGCTGCTTGCACTGCACTTTTAATAGTTGCTTTTGCACCATCAGGTCCTGCACTCCTACCGTCATTTAAATCATTGCCGTCTTGTGTAACATAAAGTATATCTGTAACTTCAGGACCGCTTGTATTTCCAGTTACCGTAAGATCGCCTTCTATCTTTACCTTGCCACCAGCTGGTTCAATTAATACTTCGCCATCTGCTGTTAAGGTTACACTTTGATCTCCAATTAATCTACTATGTAACGACTGTCTTTTAAAATATTCCATTTATACTTCCAAATAACTAACTGTAACACTTAAATTGGTTGGATTTGCTCCAACAAACATTAATCTATCATCTGCCTCTAAAATTAATCGTTCAACATTAAAAGTAAATGTATCTGCTGCTGCAACACTTAGATCATTTAAAACAATATTGGTTGTGCTTTTACTTTGGCCTGATGGAATAACGTGCATATCAAAAGTTGTGTCATTAGCACCGCTTCCGTCATCGGCAGCATTATTACATACTAAAACTGTAGTAATAGCATATTTTTTACTTGCAGGGACAGTTATCAATGTTGTATCTGTAGTTGCTATTTGTGCGTTTACTATTGCCATTTCTGTTCCTTTAAAATATTATACTAAAAAGTAGTGCTTTGTTTCTACTTGCAATTTCATCTGTTGTTGTATCTTCATTAACAAAATATAACCCTGTACCACCGTCTGCTAACGGTTTACTATATAACGAAACTCCATCTGCTGGTGCATCTGGGTCGCTTAACTTTTTAATAGTTGTTGGTGTATCAATTTTAACAACACCTGTACCGTTACCTGCAAGTGTAAGATCACCGTTTGTATCTTGAGAAGTTATAGAACTTTGTGTAATACTAATTGTTCCAATATCAAAACGGTTTTCAAACATTGTACCAAACAATGTGTCATCGATTCTGAATTCAATTCTGCTAGTTGATGCATCGTCTTCAAAATCAAAAGTTTCAACTTTGGTTGGTGTTGTTTCACCAGATTGAATACCTTTTTGGAAATTTTGTGCATTATAGCCAACAACAAAATCTTCTAGTAACCTTGCAGTGACTAAAGCATCGTCATCGTTTGGTAAACTTAATTTTGTATCAGTACTTGGATTTGTTGTGATACTACTGCCTGTATAATCATATACTTGCTTTTCATAATCAGTTGTACCTGTAACAGTAACTATACCTGTTCCTTCTGCTAATAGTGTTAAGTTGTTTACTCCGTTAGTATCTGCCTTAATACTACTTGCATACAAGCCTTGGATTGCACCAGTTTGGTCTTGTAATACCCAACTACCTTGACGACTTATGCCTCCGCTGACACTGTTTAATCTTTCGTCAAAAAATACATATGCATCATTTGCAACTCCTCGATCAACAATTAAACCAGCTGTGTTTAATGTAACACCATTTCCTGTTTCACCAGAGTTGACTGTAATAGTATTATCTTCTACAAGAAGATCACTAGAACCAATCGATGTGCTTTCACCTTGAACTGCAAGGTCACCAGTGACTGTAACTGAGCCA
>Ga0213866_10000080_pt1 | contig 75199 bp, 96 predicted proteins | sample PICome_11_FD_160079 | JGI IMG/M metagenome (GOLD analysis project Ga0213866, IMG submission 160079) | Coastal seawater microbial communities near Pivers Island, North Carolina, United States - PICO284 | ecosystem: Environmental > Aquatic > Marine > Coastal | place: USA: North Carolina...
GACGATATAGGTTTCGCCGGCCTTGAACTTCCAGTAGGCGTTACCGCTGGAGAACTTTCCGTCCTCGCGGTGTGCGCCATAGTTTTCAAGGAATTGTGTGTGGATTACGAACTGTGCCATTATTAACATCCTCAATCATTCAATATATACAGTATACCACGCTTTGAAGCGTTTGTACACAGTTATTTTGCACTTTTTGCAATTATTTTTTTTGACTTTTCAGAAAGTAGAAAGAGTGTATGTGTTGCCGTCAGCGCTGACGCTACTGTCCAATGTTCAGGTTTGAGTTCGGGACAACCTTTGCCAAGGATCTCCTCATAGAACATCTTATACATGTCAAGGTTAAAAGCGATGATGCGCTCATCTGACCAGCAGCCTGGCATCTTGATAATAGGCTGTTCTTCATATTTTGTCATATCATCTCCATCATTCATTCTTCATTCTATAAGTATATTATATCACGCAATGGTCTCTTTGTACACAGTTATTTTGCACTTATCCTTATACAAACAACGGAAGGATTACATTGGCAACGAAGAGTGGTGCACCTGCAAACAAGGCGGTAAACGCGACCGTCCACGCAGAGATAATACCAAGGGCGGCAGCGGTCTGAGTAAGGTAATTAGTAAGTTTCATCATAATCAATATCCATGTGTCATTCAATATAAGTATCTTATCATAAAACGCCAGGAAAGTAAACCATTAAATGCAATTATTACACGTTTGTAATCTTTCTAGGTGAAGATTATTTTAGCTTCTCATATGAGACCTTGTATGAGAGTGTTTTGCCATCCCACTCGTCCTGGCCATAACGTTTCAGTTTCGTTGGGCCTTTGATCTGTAGGTGACCAGTGTCACGCCGTACACCCTTGGTCTTAACAGTCTCATCTTTGTATAGGCTACGAATAAACTCTTGTGCAGCACTGAACGCACGCTTACGGTCGGGATTATCAAGCAGTGCATGCGTGGTAAGGTCAGATGCCTCGAACGTAAACCGCTTCACCTTGGTCTCATACACAGGCTTCGATACAACCTCTACATCAATCAGGTCTTGGCCATGGATCTTATCACGGTTCTCAACAAGGTTGTCCGCGAACTTCATCATATACTCACCCTCGGCCTTCATTGCCTTGAGGGTCTTCTTTGCCATCCAGTCAAAGGCCTCATCAGCCTCACCATAGATGCCACGCTCTTCGTGATGACGTGCATAGTCTTCTCGGTTCATAAGGACTGTCTTACGATTCACCGTCACTGGAACCTGGTATACTGAAGCAAGAGCGCTATTGATCAGCTTCTTGGCTTCCTTACGAAGGTTCACAACCTCTCTATCAAGGATCTTGGTATCTTTCTCAAGGGGCAGTTCCTTCGAACCGTTACACGTACCAGAGAAGTAACCAAACCCAGCAACCCGATACCCATGGAGAGACATACGTCCGGTTTTATCATTCACGGCCTGTTGCCGTAGACATGCTTGACAGTGACCTTTTTGTTTTGGCATAATGTGCACATTCCCTTTTTGACTATATTTATATCCTATCATAAAACGCAAGGAAAGTAAACTAAAAAATGCAATTATTACACATTTGTAATCTTTGTCATTACGATACGACCTCAACACTCTTCACGGTTGGCATGTTAAACGAACGCCAGCCACCTGCCTTAATGTCATAGACACGTACGTTATCTGTTAGTGGACGTGGATCCTCATTGTACTCTGCCATGGCAATATTCATCAAGTCAGGGTTCTGAGTACACATCATCACCCGTTCGGTACCATCAGCTTTCATAAAGGTCACTCGCACCGTGCCCTGTAGGGCTTCATTCAATTCTTGTCTTGTCATCATATTCTTTCCTTCAAACTTTTCCTGGACTTCTAATACTTTAAGGGCCTCTTGGAAGTCAGACTCATCACACGTTGTGATTATTCTAAGTGATTCTTCAATTGTCATATTACTCATCCTTAATTTTATAATACATATTTTGTTTATTCACAGCAATTATCGATTTCATATTTTTATCGTAGTAATATATAATATTCTTTTTATCAAATGGCCAACCTAAAACAATCTTTTCATAGATTTCATTATATTCAGTCATTACAATATCATCATCATAGCTTCCTAAATATAACTCTTTTTCTTTAGTCATGCGTGTACTCAATTCATTAAAAATGGAATTATGCCCATCAGTATCACAAGAGCATACATTCCCTTAATAAGATAGTCTACTCTTTCAAGACTATTATCAACACGATCAAATGCTTCATCGACCCGGTCATATGCGTCGTTAAGATTTTTATTGCTGTATTCCATATTAATATCCTTCATTATTTTATAGGTATATCTTATCATAAAACGCCAGGCTTGTACATAGCCTGGCGTTATTTTTTTTATTACAAATGTGTAATTTTTATAAAGTTATGCCACTTCCATATGATATGTATGTAACTCTAAAAATGTATCTTCCATATATGATAGTTTCTCTTTTAAAATTTCGGCCTTTACTATATTATTTCTTTTTTCATAGCGTCTAATCTTATGTTTTAATTCATTCATGTCTCGTTCCAATCGATTAATTTGCGCTGGCAGAAGATGCATTTTATGTTCTCCATAAAAAAAGAGCGCTGCGATAAACGCAACGCTCACTGAGAGGGTTGATATGAGAAACTATTTTATGTTGTTCTTTTCTCATATCCTTATTTATATGAAGTTAGATTTTATCAGTGCCATTCCTCAAAATAAACACCTAAAATCTCTAAATAATCATGATATTTAGCAATACTATCTAGCTCCTTTTGAATTTCCTCCACAATATCGCCATGCTCTCCAATGCCTACAGGATTTTTCATTAAATTGAGAGCATTAATTCGGTGCTTTTCAATCATACCTTCGGCATGAAGCTTTACTGCATTCTTAATTTCATTTTCCATATTATTAATCTTTTACCCAAGTCGGTTTGTCTAATAGTTTTGGCAGAGCGTCTCTTACTAAAGCTTTTGTGATTGTTCGGTGGAATGGCCACTTTTGCTTTGTGAAGACCTTCATTACAATTTCAGCGTCCTTCGGATGAATACCCTCGAGTAGCTCAACAAATATACGTTCTCGTTTATTTATTGGTAGGTTATTTGCTGGCGTATTAATGAAATGGGCAAACTTACTAAAGGCTGATATCAACTCTTTTGGATAATTCTTTTCACCTGAAAATTTTACCATACTTTCTGGTAGTTCGCCTTCAGGTAAACAAATAGAATCCTGAATCCATTCATTGAATTGACACGCGAGTAAGTCATTTACCATTGCCTGCGATTTACCGAGATCGCGAAGTGCCTCGATACGTTCTTCACGAGTTTCCATTTTATGGATATTGCGTAGAATTTCATGAAGAGGTTTTTCATATGTATTAATCATATTATACTTTCTTAGGAATAAAATCTTCGAGACTCTGCGTAAGATTTGCACAGCGACTCTTAATCAAATAATTTAATACACCACTCATTTGTGGAATATCGTAGTTTTCGTACTCACTATTTATTCGCTCTTGAAGTTCAACTGGTATACACTGAAAATCAAGTAGAATTTTGTTTTCATCATAACGATTACATTCTTCGGCCGTAAAACATTGACGACCATTTTCTAGTACTTCGCCTAGAAACTTTTGTGATATTGGCTTTTGACGGCCTCCACCATTTACATAAAAGTCAGAAGGACTTTTGATATTTGGAATACCATCCTTTGCTTGGCCTTTTATGATTGACTCATGAAGCCAAACATCGGGATCGCCCTTTACTGCCTTTTTTGTATTAGTTGACCATTGCTTTACGTTTGGATATCGTTGAAGCTGAATATAATCTTTATCAGCCGCAATGATCATAACTGGTTCATGCTTACCGAACTCCTGTGTACGGTGCACCATTGTAGCAATACAGTCATCGCCTTCGGCGCCACTAACATGAAGAACTCGATAAGGCATAAAGTCTTTTATCTCATTAGAGATCTTATTGAGAGTCTGAAATATCTCATCCCAATCTAGCTTACTTTCATCTCGTGATTTTTTGCGAGATGCTTTATAATAAGGAAACACGTCTTTTCGCCACGAGCTATGGTCCATACATAAAACCATTTCGCCATACTTATCACGATATTTCTTATTATATGATCGTAGATTATTGAGAATGAGATGGCGCAATAGTCGCTCTTCGGTACCCATTCGGTTGAGTACAACAGCACCAATTGAAATTGCGCTATAGTCTACTAGAATCATGATATGTCCTTTTCAATTATAATTCTATTATATCATAGAATGAAAAGGTTGTACACTACTTTTTTTACATTGGCAAGGTCGTAATAATGTATAAGACCATCGGTTACAATTTTAGGATTATAATAAGTTGCCACTAAATTAATGTCTCCATTACCTTATAAGTTGTACTATTAGTTGAAGCGGAGGTGGCTTTTACCACAACATTTCCTCCACTGATTTCTGCGGTGTATGTTGCTAAGGACGCATTTGTATAAATTACACCATATTCTGTTAGTGTGACTGTTGTGCCATCGTGCACTAACAGGATTTCTGACATTTGCCGTTCACCACTTACGGTATCGGCGGCTTGAATTACTAGTTTTGCACCTAGATGTGACGTTGGGAAGGCTGCAATTTGTGTTGCTGTTGTTGTAGTTAGCGTTTCTACTTCACCAGTCATGTCCGCAATAGTTGTTGCAGTTACATCAGCACTATATACCTGATGGATATGTCCGGCAAAAGTACCCGGGATATTTGCACTAGTTCTAACTTCTACTGTTCCATTATAAGGAAATTTAAATCTAGCGCCATTTCTAAAGTTGATTTGACCTTGTGAAGAGTTTGCAACTAGCTCAAAGTAGCTACTTCCTGCTTTAATTCTAGTGTCCCTATCGGTTCCTGTACCTAGGGCTTCCGTACCAATCTCAAAAAAATTGTTATTCCATTTTAAGAAGCCACGTTCATAGTTGGAAGCGTCAGTGTAGGTGTTATAGATATTAAACGTCTGGGCATTTGTACCATTACGTTGGGCCATAACACCAGCAGCATCCCTATAAAATGTAGTATCTACAGCACCAGTTAGACCCGTGCTATTAAAGCCAGAAGAAAAACCAATAACACCTCTGCCTCGTACAGTAACTCCATCTTCAAACCAAACTCTATAATTTGCTGACTGATCTCTAATCCCTATTCTTCCGTCTGTTACTTCTAAGTCAGAATAAGTAGGTAGTACTATTCTTGCTCTACCTGCCGCATCTCCTTCCTTAAAGCGAACAACTTCTGTATCTGCATCACCTACTTCAAATATAATTTCATTAGCACCAATATGAAGCGGAGCACGTGTATTTGTTGTTGGGCTTTGCGTGTAAAGTTTTGTTCTAAAGAAGTAATAGTTTTGTCCGTTAGGATAATTTGTTCCAGTGTCCCATTCGTTTGTGTTTGACGCTGACATTTCTAATGTAGAAGCATTAATAGGTCCAGTATTATTTTTGCCAAGTCTTAGTTGAGGAATGTGTGCCCAATTAGATTTGACCTCAATAGCGCCTCCAGTGGTTCCAGCAATACCAGTACCAAAACCCACGGTGCCATACGAAGAAACTTGAGCTAATTGCTGATATCCTCCAGATACTGTTGCTCTCATATCGAGTGCCCAGCGGCCATCTGCATGCACACTACGTGTTCTAAACCTAGACTCACTGTTATTGGCATTTGGTGCCATCTCAAATATGCCGGTTGGCGCAGCTACATTAATACCTACCGAATCACCAATAATATTTACATCATGAAGTGTACCTGTGCCAGAAGCTTCTGCACCAATTTCAAATACGTTACTATTCCACTTTAAAGAAGCACGCTCATAGTTAGAAGCATCAGTGTAGGTGTTGTAGATGTTAAACGTCTGTTCATTCGTGCCATTGCGTTGAGCAAGAGTATTAGCCGCATCTCGTTCTAGAACTAGGTCAGGCGTTCCCCACCAGTTAGTAGTGCCATTAAAATGAATACCTCTACCGCTTGCAAGTGTTAAGCCACGCGTGTTATACAAGGAGGTTCTATTATCCGATATAATAAATGGAGCTTCAAACCGTTGCGCGACGACCTGGCCACCATTATGACTGTTTATTTGAACTCCACCGCTAATAAAGCTAGCTGTGCCAGTAGTGGCTAATTGCGATCCATCCCACGTTAGGTTACTATCACCTTGAATTGTAGTAGAGTTAGTCCATATGGCTAATTGATTATCCACCGGCGTGCCAGCTTTAGTTACATCATCAGTTCCACCGCCGGCAGAAGCTTCAACCCACTGTGCCGATGATCCATCATTATAATATATAAAAAGAGAGCCAACGTCAGAATCCCACCAAAGGTCACCATCCGCCGGACTAGATGGAGCGCTAGACTGTATTGGAACTCCAGCGCTATAAGCTTTATACTCAAATTTTGCGGTTGAAGAGTTGTACACTAATACTGTTTGATCTGCTCTATCAGTATTATTAACATCGTCCATTTCAACAATATTGCTAGAAATGTCATGTCTATTCAGTATACTTTGAAACGTTTCAGCTTCATACTTTTTAGTTGTATTATTAAATATTAAAACTGAGTTATTCGCAAGACTACTTAGGGTTTGTCTTTGAACATCATCGTTGTCCATAATTCGAACAGAACCACCGCCCGATAAAACAGGACGGCGAGATAATTCGGAAAGAAAATTATCAATATCGATTTTTTGTAAATTGACTTGTTCGTCTAATTTATCTTCTAAGGTTTTACTTATCTCATTAATGTATGGATTAATGTCTGGAAGTATAGCATCTTTACCAGCTGGACCCATAGGACCAATTGGACCTTGTTCGCCAATTAAACCCTGTGGACCCATAGGTCCAATTGGTCCCTGTTCTCCAATTAAACCCTGTGGACCCATAGGACCAATTGGCCCTTGTTCTCCAATTAAACCTTGTGGACCAATATCGCCTTTATCACCCTTTGGGCCAGAACGTCCATCATTTCCAGCTGGGCCTTGTTCTCCAATGAGACCTTCCTTACCACGTTGGCCTCGAGGTCCTCGCTCTCCAACGGGACCAACATCTCCCTTTATGGATATATGCTTTATAGAGAATGGGTCTGAAGACTCGACGATATAAAAACTACCGTCTTCACCAAAAAAGATAGACCCTTCAGAAAGTCCTTTTGCCTTCTCTTCATTTAGTCTATGAAGAAATGTATTTGAAGAATCAACTAAGGTTTTTACGGTAGAAGAGAGCGCGGCATTACGTCTATCAGTTGCTTCTCGTATGATCTGTTTTTTTCTAAGAGATCTTGCTTCTTCAAGTGCCTGCTTTTTTGCAAAATCCATATTACCATAACCTTTTTTGGGCAGGAGTCATATATTCCCAAATTTCAGGATCAACGTCCTCGGGAATCTGCTCTTTAATCTCCGACTCATTTAATTCTGTTAAAGCTTCGCAATGGCATTCAGAATCTAATATTATTTTTTGATCAAATACGGTATGCATATTAATATTTTCTGTATCAGTAGAACGCGTAAGATAGATAATAGATTCATACATGGTACATGGTAAACTGGAATATCGTTTTTGACATGAATTGAGATACGCATATGGTTTAAGTTTTAAACCAATTCCATGTTCTGTTGCCTTTAGTCCATCAATAGAAACACTTATTTTATTTTGATCTGGTTTGTAATCATGCCAATTGCATTTATCATCACATCCCATAATAGGAAGATATAGATTATTGGCGCATGTCTCTAATCCACATTTCCATGCAAATTTACGTATAATATCCATTGCTTTAGAATCGACTGGGCGATAAACACTTAATGGAGTATTTATTTTAAATAAGACCTTTGACATATTATATCCTATCCATGAATGATTCTATTTTATCATTTGTAATTTGAAGCGCCGTATGCTCAGTAATCACTTCACTACGTGGAATATAGTTATCCTTAAAGCTAACTTTATCTTTATTAAATGGGTTGAGCTTTTGCAAAAATCCAAAGGCTCGGTCACTACTATATTTCTTATTGCGTGAGAATCTACGTAGACTTTCAATATCACGTTTTTCTACGTCACGGACTGTTTTAACGTCAAATGAACGCCAGTCATTCTTTACAAGATCAAAGACCGGAATAACTTCAGGTGGACCAAGCCATCCCATGCTACCAGGGCCAGGAAGCTTATCGCCTTGTCCAACTCGACGAATAATGTCAGGGTTACGTGTGCAAACGAGAAATCTTTGTCTACCGTTTGACTTTTTAATAAAGTTGACGATTACAACACCACGAAGATCACGAAAAAAATCATCAAGAGACATTGACTTGAGCTCCATAAGAAGCTCGACAGGATCATTCACATTCTGTTCTGTAAATTGAAGAATCATAGATGTTTCGAATGTACTTTTAAACCAATAAACTCATTATAATACTCAGGAGAAAAAAGTACCTCCCGATCAAACTGTTCTTTAGCTTCGTAGTAACTCAGTTCGCCTTTCTTTTTACATAATCGGAGGATTTCTCTTTTATATTTATCTATTCCATTCTTTTCAACTGACTCTCGAAGATGAGTCGATGAACCAAAATAGTTACGCCAGTCAGAGTCAACGTAAAAGGTCTTGCGCCTCTTATTGCCATTTTTAAGCGTCACTGTTCTTTTTGTCGGCTTATGAAATAGTTTTTTACCAACATACTTTTTGCCAGTATCAATCTCAGTAATGAGATATACAAATCCTATGTAATCTTTACGATCAGGGGTTTCATCGAATGTTTTGTTTTTAAATAACCACATACGGTTATTTATTAAAGCTGCTCACTACTCTTTTGATTTCTTCCTTTGGTATTTCTTGTTTTTGTACTAATTGAATAGACGCAGCATCATAAATAATATAAACATCATGCTCAGGTATATGCCAATTAATATCTAAAACTGTGCCGGATTTACGCGGAATTGTATATTTTATGGCATCATTATCATTACGTGTTTGCTTCCCAGTCTGAGATCCAATATCTTCAATACGAGAAGGAGTAAGTTTTACTGTATAGAGCCACGGCTTAGATCCCTTAGCGTCTTTTCGTTGTATTGCGCTTTTAGCATAATTGATTGCAACATCTTTATTCGTGGTAAAATATGCTCCACCGCCTCCGGCAACATCATTAATAGCACGGCCACGATCAACCGTGAATTTATTAATGTCACTGGTATTTGTGCCGTGATAAGCAATGATAGAAGCTTGCTCATTGATTAATTCTTTGAATGATTTCATGAAGCTAATAGCCTAGTCTTTTTTTGAGTTCGTTATATCCACCGATTGAATCATTATCAACTACAATTTGTGGCACAGTCTTTGCCTCAGGAAATAGCTCTAATAGCTCATTACGAGTAATATCAACCCCAACTACAATTTCATCATATGGTATTTGGCGCAATCTACAAAGGTTTTTTGCCTTTTCGCAAAATGAGCAATCGGGTTTTGAATAAATTTTAACTTGCATAATATTTCCTTATATATTTATAATGTAAATTCGCTAAGAGCGTTTTCAACGGAATCGTGATCGATACCACCACCATCAAGGTATTCTTCAATTTCTGTTTCTTGTGGTGCTACTTGAACTGCTCCGCCTGAGATCCATGATTCGGTCCATGGAAGCGGATTAGATTTGCCTGGAGAATATGGTGATGTGAGTCCAACAGCTCTCATTCTCTTAGTGCCAATCCATTCTGCGTACGACTGAAGCATTGCAGCATTAAGACCAATCATTGTACCATCTTTAAATAGATACTCAGCCCACGCTTTTTCTTGTTCAATAGCATCGATATAGATTTGTTGCGTTTCTTCTTTTAGTTCTTCGGCGATAGCTGCAAACTCAGGATCGTCTTTTGGTAGTTGCTTGAGTATAGCAGTCGAAATAGCAAGGTGGATATTCTCATCTCGCGCAATAAGCTTGATGATCTTAGCATTACCTTCCATCTTCTTAAGCTCGGCAAACGCCCATGAGCATGCGAACGATACATAGAACCGAATGCCCTCAAGTGCATTGACTGAATTCATACATAGCCACAAAGCACGTTTATCTGGAGCATCAATAAGTTTATCATAGTACTTCGAGATGTCATCAGCACACTCGACGATCTCAGGAATGTCGAGCATCGTATCGAACACAACCGATGGGTCAGCATAAACGTTTCTTATGATGTGCGTATAGGATCTACTATGAATTGTTTCGAAGAATTCCCATGTAATGAGCGCCGTTTCAAGCTCGGGGAGTGATACGATGGGTCCAAAAGCTGCAACAGGTCCTCGTCCCTGTACCGAGTCGAGGAGGATTTGTCGTTTGAGATTTGAAGTAAAAATGTGTCTTTCATGGTCTGTAAGCTTGTCAAAATCAATTTTATCCTTTTCAAGGTTAACCTCTTCTGGACGCCAAAAGAGGCTTAACATTTTATCATTCTGTTTTTCAAACTGAGAATACTTTACTCGGTCATATCGTTGAACATCAACCGGTTCATCGAAAAACATAGTACGCTCTAGATGAGATTTGTTTGCTTTTTTAAATACTGTCATATATCTATTATATCCCTTTATGAGTCTTTTGTACACTTATATTGTGCATGAATCACAAACTTCTTCTTCAGCGATAGGTCCATCATCATCTGGAATTGAAGCATCCTCAACTTTAGTTGGAGCAGGATTAGCATAATAAAGAGTCTTTAGTCCATATTTATAGGCGTATAGTGTATCAGTCATTAGCTGAGACATTGGTATTTTATTACCTTCAAAATGCTCAGGGTTATGACTAGTATTAAATGAACCAGCTTGGTCCATAAACTTTTGAAGAACAGCGCAGACTGCGAGATAGTCTTGAACGTTTTGATCCCAACGTAAGTCATATACGTTCTTTAGTTTTTGAATCTCAGGAACGACCTGAGCAAGAGTACCATGCTTCGACTTCTTTTTAGTAACAAGCTCAGGCGGTGGCTCAATACCATTCGTAGCATTTGAAATTTGAGCAGAAGTTTCTGAAGGCATAAGAGCCATAAGTGTTGAATTACGAACACCGGAAGTGCGAGCTCGATCTCTTAAAGCTTCCCAATCTAAATGATATTCGGGGCTAACGAGCTCATCAACAGATTTTTTATAAGTATCAATCGGAAAAATGCCATCTGCGTATTTAGTTTCATCTGAAGCAGTGCATGCACCTTGCTCTTCGGCTAAGTCAATTGATGCTTCAATTAGATAATATGACCAAGCTTCAGCGTATTCGTGAATTGTAGCTAAAGCTTCTTTATCATATTTCAAACCACGTTTTGCGAGGAAATACGCAAAGTTAATAATTCCCACACCAAGTGGTCTGCGCTTCTCGGTAGAAATTTTAGCAGCTTTAATAGGATAGTCTTGATAACTAAGTAATGCGTCTAAGCCACGAACAGCTAAAGTACATACCTCTTTAAAATCTTCGGGATCATTAATGATACCCCAATTAATAGCGCTTAATGTACATAGAGCTATTTCGCCATTCTCATCATTGATATCCTGAAATGGATTTGTAGGCAGAGTAATTTCTGTACACAGATTTGTCATTTTAACAGGAACTTTAAATGATGAGTGCGTGTTTACATGATCAGCAAAGAAAATATAGATACGTCCTGTTTCTTGGCGTTCTGTCAAAATGGCAGAAAAATATTCTCGAGCACTAATTGACTTTTTACGAATAGATCTACTTCGCTCATACTTTTCGTATAGGTTTTTAAACTTTATAGTATTTTGATCGTAAAATGCTTGATATAAATCTGGCACATCATTTGGCGAAAATAATGTAATTTTTCCATCAGCTAATACTCTTTCTAAAAAGAAACCGTTGAGATGAATACAATAGTCCATATCACGAATACGAGTTTCAAAAGTGCCTTTGTTATTTTTTAGAACGAGTAGATCTTCAGCTTCATAGTGCCAGAATGGATAATTGATAGTAGCACTTGCACCACGTATTCCACCTTGAGAGCATGACTTAAGAGCACCACGAAAGTATCTCCAAAAGGGAACAACGCCAGTATGCACAATTTCGCCTTGGCCAACCTTAGAACCTACAGCGCGAATTGCGCCGCCGTTTACGCCAATTCCAGCGCGCTTAGCAGCATATGTGCCAATAGCAGTTCCTGTCGAAAAAATAGATGGTAGCGAGTCACCAGACTCAATGAGAACGCAAGATGAGAACTGACGAGTGTTAGTACGTGCGCCAGCCATAATGGGCGTTGGCAATGATATCTTAAACGTAGAGATGGCATCATAATAGCGCTTGACCCAACCAATACGATTATTATCAACATCATAACCCGAAAATAAAGTCATTGCAACAAGCATATAAAGAACTTGTGGTGTTTCAAAATAATCGCCGGTTGAACGATCCTGTAGGAGATACTTACCCCTAAATTGTTCCATACCAGCAAAGGCAAAGTTATCATCTCTATGATGCTTAATATACGATTGAGCCTTTTCCCACTCTTCATCGGTATAAATTTCTAGGAGAGCTGGATCATATAAGCCAAGATTGACATTCTTTTCTACAATATGGCGTAAAATAGGAGGTTCATAATCACCATATACTATTTTACGTAGATTATAATTAATGAGGCGCGCCGCAACATATTGATAGTTTGGAGTCTCTTCAGAAATAAGCTCTGACGCGGATTTGATTAATAATTCATGGATATCGTTAGCTAAAATTCCATCATATAGTTGAATATTTGCACGTAATTCGATTTCTGATATTGAAACACCGGTTAAACCTTCACATGCCCACTCAAGTACTCGGTGAATTTTATCCAATGAAATTGGTTCTAATTCGCCGGATCTTTTTTTAACATTTAATATTACCATAAATTACCCCATCAGAAAGAAATGAGCACAGTATGAATACCATGCTCATTATTTATTATATACTAATTATGCTAGAAAGTAAACAATTATTTTTTAATTGGCGGCAATACCTGTTTCACGACGACGCTGACGGTGAATGGCATTAACCATGCCACGCTTATCATTTTTGTTGGTTTTTTTGGCACTATCAAATTTTTTATCATAGAGTTTAGTGCCAACTTCCCCTAGTTCTTTTGCGCTGAGCTCATTGGATAATTTCTCAAGCGCAGCATTGAACTTGTCACTGTCAAGATGAACATCTGCAAGGCGATTAGCAGCCTTTGTAATCTTATCCTTAAACAGTCCAAACATTTCATTTGGCCCTTCAGCTTTTTCAGCTTCTGCAGAGGCCTTTTTCATTGGCTCTTCTGTGTCGCCATCTTTATCAAGATCTAGAAAGTCTGGCTTTCCTTCTGTCGTGACACCCCTTAATAGATAAACACGCGCCGCATCATAAAGTTCTTCGGGATCGCAACCACATTTTTCAGCTACTCCAGCTACGTTCATAGCAAGATATTTATTAATTGCCTCTTCATTTTTTGGTCCTTCATAAGAAGTAACAAGCATATCCCAAGCGTGCTCTAATGGATCTTTAGACCTATTATTAACCTCATTGACGGCTTCTAAAAGCGCCATATATGTTTTTGTTTTACTGTTAGGCATTAGTTTTTACCTTTCCTCAAGGTTTTCGCCAAGCTCTTTAATTTTAGCTGAATACGTTTTATACATACGTACTAAGTGTTTGTAATAGGGATCATTTTCGATCTCTTCAACTTTGGCCTCGAGTTCATCCTTTGACAATTTGTCTGCTGTCACGCTTGGAAATAAATCTGGTTCTACGCGTTCGCTATGAACTGATTGAGCAGCTTCATTTGGCCCTTCAGCGTCGTCCGCATCGCCAGTATAAGATGGCTCAAGACCACCCGACGGTATATCCATCATCCTCGTCGCTATCTTATCAAGATCAATGCCAGCTTTTTTGAACGTCTGCTTGACCTGATCGCCAGAAATCAAGAGCGAATATAAAGAGTCATATAATCTATCTGCCTTTTGCTGGAGCTCTGAGTCCAGTGAAAACAAGCGGCCACGTATTTTGCCGTCTGCACCGCGCCGGCGTTCTTCGAACTGCGTGAATTCGTTAAGTGATTGCGAAGCTTTATCAGCGCCATTGACAGCGTTAAATGCTTCCATCAGAGCAATCATCTGCTTTGTTTTATTAGTCATTGTTTTTTCTTTCAGCATTACGACGCTTAGCGTCTTCGTTTATTATTATGATATTATTTATAATACTTTTGCACTTATCATGTGCTTCCCATAAGGGAAATACAAACTTTTCATTATAGTCTGTTTCGGTTTGTATTTCCAACATTTCTTCATCTGTTAAATTAGGAGCCAATGGACATTTCATTAAAATATCATCTGGTATAGTTACATAAACTGGAACCCTTTGAACTCTATCAATCGTAGGTTGTGGAGTTGATGCGCATGCACCTAAGCCCATAATAGCTAGAGATATAAATGCAAAATACTTCATTGATCTTGATCCATTAAATTATCTAAGAAAAGTCGAGTCGTTGGGCTAATCTCTTCTCTTATTCGTCCTTCATCGGTCTCTTCTACTTGAGATTGAACCTCTCTTATTTCAGTGATAACGCGATCACGAAATTCAACGCGTTCAATAATTTCTGGCTCAAAACCATCTACTATTTCTTGAAGAAGTCTTTCACGCTCTTGAAGATCTTGAACCTTTCTTTTTTCAAACGCCAACTCTTCTTCAAGTTGCGTTGTATTACATTGCTGAATAACTTCAGCGCGTATAGAATCAATATATCCGTTCCAGGCATTAACTGCCCAAACAGATCCTATTATAGCAACCATTCCACAACCAGCCATAATTAAAAGGCGGGGATTCATAAGACCAAACATTATACTATCTCTGCTGTAATTTTAACTCAAGTGCATTAATTTTAGATTGAAGTTCTAGGATTTTAGATTGAAGTTCTAGGATTTTTTCTTGGTGTGTCAAATTTTGTTTACGAAGTTCTTTATTATCTGAGTTAAGTCGATCTATTTCTCTATACAAATCGTCTCTGAGCTCCCTACGTGATTCTTTTTGCGCCTTTTTATCTTCACGCGTAAGGCGCTTATACGATAACCAACCACCGCTTATTGCGGTTAGTAATGAAATTGTTATGGTTGATATGACCTGAAATGCATCAAAGGACATTATCTTCTCTCCAAAGCTTATAGGCAATAGACGAAACAATTGCAAAATTTAAAGGATCAATCATGTATGAAAGAAATCTATAATCAAACAAAAACCATATAATATGACTTATATTAGATGCTATTAATAAAAAAATACAAAGGGTAAACTCTTCAACATAGTCTTCTACCATATCGGTATTTTTATTAATAGAATTCGCTATTGAAATAAACGAAATCAAAATTAATAAATTAGGTATTACGGTAAGAAGTATTGAAGATATAGACAACGGCTACCCCTGAAATGGATTTAACTTTTCTAATGAAACGTAACGATATGAGGTATGATCCTGCTGTAAATCACGAGAACAATTGCACGCGCCATTTTTGCATTTTTTACACGCTACTCCAATATCGCCGACAACTTCTGGGCTTGGAGATTGACCACCTTCTATAGCGCCACCAACTGAAGTGCCCGGAGCATAGGAATCATTGAATTTAAAAAGTTTATCTGGAGCTCTTCGTCCAACAACATTTAATTCATTAAACTCGTCTTGAAATGCTTTAATTTGCGAAAGCAATTCTTCGCGTTTATCTTTTTCTTGAATTTGATTAGCTTGGTTATAAAGGCTCTCAAGTTTACCTTCAATTTCGCCAGACAACTTAGCAATAGTTGTAAATACGCGGTTTGGAGTTTCACCTTCGTTTTCATCTAAATGTGTAAGTACATCTGCACCTACTTTAGAATCATCGGCCGGAGAGAATGGCTCTTGATTAGCATCTTCATAATCTTCATATTCTGAGGACGGTGTACCCTTTGGCTCTAGAATATCAATCTCTTCTTCTACGCCTGGAATATTTTCTGGTATATCATCAATAGTATCAGTTGGCTCATCATCAATAACATTTGATGGAGCTGGAACCTGCGCCATTGAGTCAAAGGTAATTTTCATTTCTTCATCATTCGGAATACGAAATGCTACTCCAAATGATCCTTCATTTGCTCTAGAGCTACACTTAAAAATACCACCATCTGCGCCTATAAAAGCGACTAGTACATCCAACTCTTTACCATCGCGTCTAGAACGAATTTCAAAGGCCTGCTTTCCAAAAGATTTATTTAACGCCTTTGTTAAATCAGAAGCCTTATCATTTACTCTATCGTAAATCGTATCGATTACATCAGCGCCTGGTGTCATTTTTAAACAACGGTATGGGCCTTCAATACCATGTTTATGAATATCATATGAATCCGGATTAGCAACAATCGGAGATGTTAAATCATACCAAAACGACATCATTACATTAGTAAGATGGGCTGATAGTTTTTTTCCGCTCAATTGCTCTTCATTTAGCTGGTAAAAATCTTCTACCGATTTTAGTGGTTTTAAGTCGTGTGTTTTCATATTCTTTCTAAGATCCTTGTAACAACCGGGTCGGCTTGTATATGTATGTACTCATCTGAATTGATATATTTCAGAAAAAGAAGACATGATTTAATTGCTGACCAATGTTCATTTTCTATCTTATATTCTAGTAAGTGTTTAAGAGCTTTCACTCCAAATAGGTTTTGTAGTATAATAATATGATTTAGAGTTAAACGTTCCGAAAAAACGCCAGTTTCTTTATAACGATTTAAAAGCTTTTTCAAATATTTAAATCGTTTTAAATCACTATAAAACTCATCCACATCCACACACTGTGGATTATTATAATGTTTATACGCGTAATGCGTAAAGTTTGAAGAATCTATAATAAGCATGACTTATTATTTATATTATTAACTCGTGTATAGGCGATCAAATGTTTCGTTAGATACTTCTTCTTCATTCATATCTACTGGGTTGCCTAAAGCCGCAATAAACTGAGCTCTAACATTTTCATCATCAAATTCACTAAGCTCAGTCATAGCTTGACGAATTTGTTTTGCGGTAAATACATCATCTTCCTTAGCTTGTCTAAGAGACTCGTTCATTTTCTGCGATGGAGCGACATTAACACCTGGCTCTTTAGCTTCTGGCACATCGATATCAATCATGAAGTATTCATCATCTTCTTCGCCATTTGATCCCTTAGGATTTTTAAGAGCGTCATCTTTTAGCTTTTCAGCTTCTTCTTCGCCTTTAGATAGCTCTTTACCATATGGTAAATCGCTACGCTCTTTTCTGGCAGTTTCTACATCGTGTGCATCTGTCGTCTTATCGACCTTAACTGCTTCGGCAGGATCTTTTACCTTTACCATTTTTTCATATGCAGTTTTTTCCATAATTCTAGCTGGCATATTTACATGCACAATTGGATGCTTTGCGATTGTGAAATAATCAACCGTCATCACATCGCCAGATTGGCTAGCCTGAACATAATGCGCGCCATATGGCGTGTGTAAAGTACGTTCTTGTATAAGTTTCATATGAATTAATTCCTCATAGAGATATTCTGTATCTATTTATATTATTTAGATTTTTATAATGTCTTTTGGCCAAAATCTTTTAGATTGGCCTTGTACATTTACGATGATAAAATTAGCACCAATTTCTTGAATAGTGCCTTCTTCTAGATTTTTTGTTTTTACTTTATCGCCTATTTCAAATATGCCAGAATAAAACTCTTCTCTAGTTGGCGCCCTTTCAAAAATAATAGGTGGACGCTTTGGCAAATCAAATGAAAGTCTTATTGATTCAAAAAGTTCTTTAACATAATGCCTAGGTGTATTTGAAGGAAGATTTTTTGTAAACGTTTCTAAATCTCCTTCTTTTGCAAAAGAAACCATATCACTTGATGATGTAACTACTGTCGAATGGTGTTCAGGATCCCTAACTCCACTTGACCAAACATCAAAGGATTCTTTCAAATTATTAGGATTTATTTGATGCGGAGCTCCAATATATATTACATTATTAAAATTATCATCAAGAAAGTTAGAAAATAATTTAGTTGATACTTGCTTCTCGACAATATATTTTTTATAGCGTGGAAAAATATTTTCAATAAAATATTTTCGTTTTTCCATAGTTAAAATTGAATTAGAATTATTATCAATGAAAATGCGTAAAGGAAACTTATTTAAGTTTGCTAAGCGCGCAGCTTCATTAAACACAGTTTCATGACCAACAGAAGGTGGATCAAAGTTTCCTACTATAGCCACAATACCAGGCCGTTTAATTGGATTATTATTTAAAAAATCAGTAAACCTATAACTCATAACTAAACCCTATTCATAGAAGCATATCTATTTATAATATACTCTATGCGGCGTTTTTCGTCAACTTATCTTCAATGCTATCAATATAATTCAACAAATGCACAACGCTATATGCATCTACGAAGATTCCTTTACCATTTAATCTAGCTTCAACTAATTTCATAATCGCTTTGTCACTATCAAGCTTAAATTCATATTCTGGATAAAAGCTTTCGGTTCCAACATGTGCTAAATCACGTATGGTTTCTAATAAGTTAATGCGATTTGTTAATATTGCCACATGGCCTTCATTAAATATAGACATCGCCTGATTAGTTTCGTATTCATGTATTCCTACTTCACACAATAAATCAACTAAAACGTGCATAATACTTTTATACGTTTCAATTGACGTGGTTCCAAATTCTTTGTGAGCAGCAAGTAAACATAAGTAGGCAGCTCTACAAGTTATACCTGCTCTATGCTCATCTTCAGTTAAACCCTTTATCTTATGTGAACGTGCCTCTTCAATTATTTCAATTAAATTAACGGCTGCAGCCATTTCATCTTCTTGGGTTCTTTTATTCATAAATCAGTTTCTCATATTTAAAATTTGTTTATCAGGTCCAAAAAATATAATTTTATTAATATATTTATCCATTAACGCGTTCCAATTATATCTCCATTTATTCACAACGCCAGGACTATTTTCCTGAGCATGCTCAATGCTAGTACCTTCATGAACCTTTATGTTACTTAAGGAGTCACGATGGTTACCATTAAAAATAGAATCCATTCCAAAGATTGAAATATCAGCACTACCCCATGTTTCACAGACAAATTGACATGCTAAATGTCCAGAAGTAAAATATTTTTGTTCGTCATTTGGGCTTTCACCTAACACTTCAGCTGGAATAGTATGAATAGACTCAATTAAATTAATATCATTAAAATATTCTAGACAAGTTTTTTCGCCGCCTGGCTTATCTTTACATACACTTAAACCATATTGAGCTCTATCGCCAATCACAATTTTAAAAGAATCAATATAATCATTGCGTATACCACCAATGCGCATAAGCCGCGCAGAAGAAGCATCACAAAAAGCAGAATACGAAATGTGTTCTAAAAGACGATCATCCGGATAATTACACCCTACGATAATGTCAAAGTTACTACGGTTTATTTGTTCAATATACTCTTCATAACTAGGACCGTTTCCTACGATAGCTATTTCCATAATAGATTTTCTCTTATATATGTTTTACCTGTTGGGCCAGTCCAGTGTCGAATTATGATTTTTTGATCCGATGGACCCATCAAACGTAGCCAATTATATTCGACTGGTAGATTATATATACAATGAGAACTATTAGTTTTTTCAATTACGTGTGCTAGCGCTTCTTGATCGCCTCTTTCTATTTCCTTAGCAGAACGACTAGCCCATTTATGAAGAATGTCTGTAGCAGAATATGATACAATTACGCCGCTATTCCACATATTAGCAGATAGCTTATATATGTTCATATAAGGAACGTCAAGAGTAAGTGATAACTTTCCCTTTTCCTTATGCTCAAAAATATTATCTATGCTAGAGCATATTTCTAAATCATTGTCTAACCAACAGACTTCAGAATATCCTAAATCGTGCGCCGCTAGAATAGCAAATGGCTTAAGATACCACTCTTTTAAATTATATGGCGCATTATTTATGGAAATTATTTTAATCTTATCGGAAAATTTATTCTCCAATAAATCTATATTTTGTCTAGACATGCCAAAATTAGCAACTAGTATTGGTATATTAGTCTCAAGCTGACTCACCATCCAATGAAGAAAGTCAGCTTGTTTATCATCGCTTCCTAGTAAAAAGCACTTAGACATCATAGATATTATCATATGGAGAAAGAGAAGAGCTTTCAGTAGCGTCTACTCCAGAAAGCTCTTGGGCGCGCTGTTCAGCGTCATCACGATTATCATAGAATTCTAAAGCAACGCCTTGTGTTTTTGAGCGTTGGATTGCGACAACAGCCCATTGATCACCGTGGCGACGATATGCAAAATCAAAAACCTTATTCATAATATATATCCTCTCTGATTATGATAGTATCTTATCATAAAACGCCAGGAAAGTAAACCATTAAATGCAATTATTACACGTTTGTAATCTTTCTCAGTTCATAATCCAATTTAAAATGATATTAGTACTGATGAAAAAGTTTGTCACTAGAACCTGCAAAAAGATAAGCGTTCTAATAAGAGCAACTCTATCTGCTTCCTTATCATCTTCATGTGTTTTTTCTCCTAAAGCAATTGCCCATAGTCGCCACATGTGGCTATCCCTTTACAATAGAAAATGGTAGAGGTTTACCTACGTTATCGGTTAACATACCTTTATTACCTTCAAGCTCCATTGCATAATATTTTCCATATCCGGCGTGTCTTCCGTCATACAAAACTGGTTTAACCTTCTGACCTTGATACACATGATCTTTGTGTTGCTGGCGAGAGTTAGGATTATTTTTTGATCCAGCCATTAGGCAAGTCCTTTCATTTCAATATAAGTAGAATAAGCGTCAAAAATATCAGTAACACCATTTGACCTAAGGGCACTTGCCATATCTTCATTTACGTATTCAGCAAAATCTGAATCGCATGACATTAAAAAATCAATAAATGGGGGTTTATGATCCATAGTACCTGATGTTGCATAGTGTGAGTAGATATCAGACATATTTATCCATGCTTGAGTTTCACGTATTGGCTGAGCATAGACTGTAGTATAAGATGGTTCCGCTGGACGTTCAACAAATTTCATAGTATAATTCCTTTATAATTTAATTTGGGCTCTGTTTAATTTCGCCGTTTAAGTACTTGTAAAATGATTTGTATTTAGCTTTTCTACCTTCTTCTTTTAAGACCCACGTTTCAAATAAGTGATCAACATTAGAAGGAAGATCCATATACTTTCTTCCAGTCCTTTTTTGAGCGCGCCATATTCTTGAGATTGTAGTGCCAATTGGCGAATGAGTAAGCCTACAACTATGGGTCAAAACAATTGGAGCTCCATAATCTCCATCCTCATCATAATATGGAGTATCTTCTTCATGCATAGTGTAGTCGGTTATAAGTACCTGTGTACTATCATTATTGACATGTAAATGATTTTCTAAGCTCATGATAATAGAACGCTCATCATCAATGGTTGGAGATACATTATTAATAATGTACATATTTTTGCTTCGAGGACGCCAGTCTTGAGGACCATGGCCAGGTTCTTCGCCCCACCATTCTCTCATTCCATAATTTTCTAAAGTTAACGTTTTTACAACTAAAACTGCCATCATATAAACTTTCTTATTAGATAGGGAACACCCCAAAAATATAACACATATAATAGAATAAATCCAGTTTGAAATATAGCAAACTGAAACTTAGTCATTCTATATAATTCTCATACCACATAAACTACGAAAGCCATGAGGCGACGTATGGTAACACATACTCGATAAACAGAAGTGGAGGAAGCAAAAACAATAGTAGCCAACCGACTATGGTGTAAGTAATAGTCATATACACCGTCAATGTCGCGCGAAGGGCTCTTAGAATATTCATAATATAATCCTTATTTGTTCATTCAATATATATTATATAACAAAAGGGCTATGTTGTACATAGCCCCTTCGCACTTTTTTCATTTTTTTTTAAATAGGATCTCTAGTGTCCCAATAGCTTTTGCTTAGTTCTCCTCGACTAATATCGCCATCGTTTACTCTACGAACTCTAGTATAAACTTTATGGCCAGTGGCAGAGTCGGTGCGAATGCCATTTGTTTGCCTTAGCCATAAATCCCTATATGGACTATCTACGCCTGGATCTGGCGGATTGTTATCGTATTCCCAATATGAATTGTTTGGTACAGAAACCCATGCCATACTTGTAACCTTAACGCTTATATAAGTTTATTTATATAGTTGCGGTTATGTACGGGAAATCTTCAATATTGTCAGCTGTAACTGGATTTTCAATAGTATCTAGATTAGATATTTCAAGAGCCACATTAAATTGACACGACATCATATCCCATTTATCTTCCAACTCTCTAAATTCCGGAAGAAGTACCATTCGCCCGACTACACCGCATTCAACGATATTAGCGCCAACACACGCTCCAATTTTATCGCCAGACTCATTTATAATTGGAACATCATCCTGTTCAATTTGATCAATAATAAATGTAGCTACGCTTTCATCATATACACGGCCAGATGGCATCTCGATATCAAAGAAAAACATCGGTGCCGCGCAATCAATACTCATATATGTTCCTGTGCTATCAATCATTTTGACCTCCTAATATAGCAACATCTTCAATAATAGTTTCATTTTCATCTTCATCTTCAATAGACATAATGTCTTCGACAATATGATGAATTGCATTAGTGTTATCATATTCAGTATATGATATATTGTTGTTAGACAGCAAAGATTCAATACGCATTTGAATTACTTCGCTTTGATATTCACTGTGTACTCTGCCCGCTTGCCTAAATTTAGTGTTCTCATCACGAGAAATTAAATAGTTTAGATTGCTATCGGTTTGATCATGATACCATTTGAGCGTATCGATATAAGCCTGTGGATGATGTTCTAAGCAATAGGCTGCGCCAAGAAATGCTGGACTATCAGTAACTACCCATGCGCATTTTCCATCTAAACGGTGAATCATATAAAATTGGCGCGCCGTAACATATGCTTGGTTTGAAAGAGCTGATGCGTTCGATTCCCATACTAGTTCTTTCGCAAACTCAGGCACTAACTCAATATCCCAACCTCTGCCGCTTAGCTTTGAGTAAATACCAGCTGCAATTGTAGATTTACCTACACCCGGCGCGCCAAATAAATTGATAAATCTTGTTTTCATTTATCTAGCTCGTTGGCTCTTCTGGTTCTGGATTTAGTACAATTTTACCATCATTAGAAATAACATGTACACCATTTAGAATATTAGTGTTATATCGATCATCTAGTAAAACGTATAGATCGCGAATACGATTTTGCAAAAGATTGAGATCTTCTTGAGCTTTATTGCGAATTTGATTATTAGTTTCAACTAGCTCACCGAGTAGTTGAAGCTCAGCCGCAGAAAGTTCTCCAACAGATTGCAGCTCTACTTGTTCTTCAGACATTATATTTTTCTTCCTATTTCATTAGTATTAGTTTTAGGGGTTACGTATTGATAAGCACCTTTTGAGTAAAGAGGTGCGGTGCATTGTGATTTTACATTGATAGCATCAATAGTTTCTTTCGTTTCTTTACCACGTTCAAACTCCATTTGAAAGTCTGGTTTTCCAACGCTATACGTGACATTATCACTTGTAGGTGGAAGGTTTGGTTTGCGGTATTGATCATCATTTTTAATTGAAACTATTGATGCCTTTGTCGAGCGTATAGCCTTTTTACTTTTACGCGTAGGCTTAGCGCTGACGGGCTTTCTTCCCAGTCTTTGCATTAGCTGATTTAGACGTTCCAGTTCTTCCTTTTGTAATTGCTTTTTCGATTTCTGGCTGAACATCATTGTCAAAATTAATACCTCCCATGGGATCATTAAACGATCTAATAAATTTTTTGATCGTATTATATATTCTATACCATAACTTCTTCATTGTACATACTCCTTATGCATTTTTTTCATTCCAATATTCTTTGAGCATCGGAAAATGGAATTCAACAATATCTTTAGCCTGCAACGCAATATCCATATGTTCTTTCTGAGTTCCGTTCGCAGCGCGTAAATCGATATAGTGAATCCATGACCGAAGTGATCCAGCCATATAAAGCGTTGTGCCTGTCAGACCTTCAGGTAACAATGCTCGTGCCTGTTCTTTTGCAATTCCTTGTTTCAAAGCCCATTTATAATTTTCTTTCGCAAACTTTAATGTTCTAGATTGAGCGCGTTCAAACTCAATTTGAAGCATTTTATCATCTGTCTCAATAGAGTTTTGGCGATTCTTTTCATCTTGAAGTCTTGCTTCACGCGCAATTGTAAAGTTCTCAGACTCAGCATACCGTTGACTAAACTCTTGAAACGAGAACGAACGGTGACGTAAGATCTGACGAGAGATGTCGCGGGTAGTATCAATACCCATAGTCAAATGTACCATTTCAAAGGGCGACCAGTGTGCGTGTTTGATCAAGTACTTGACCAGTTTGTCAGCAGTTTCCATGTTGCTTTGGTTAGCTGGGTTTGACACACGAGCTGTATATGCCACTAGGTCTTGAGCCGTGTAGCAATCGCGGGCAACCGCACTTGGCTTTGACATTGCAATAAGATAAACTTTTTGTTCCATAATTATTACCTACTAATTGAAATCGAATTTAAAGTCTTGGGATTCTTTTTGTACACTACCTGATGAGTCCATAATGCCAAGTTGTGCATCGCCATCTAAGTCAAATACTTGCATTTTTGGTTTATCAACCCCGATCACAAACTTTTCTTTAAATCCCATATCCTTATATCGATTTTTCAATTGTTTCACGAGATACTGACCATTTTCTTTGAACTGATCTGGTTGAGACAATGCCCACATAAGATCAACCGTGGCGGGCAAACCAATTGACTCGGATGTTTGTGTCATAGATGGATCAGATGAATCCATCCCATCACGAGTAAACTGTGTTGCCGACCATACCGGAACTTCATATTCTACGGCTAAGCCACGTAGTTCTTCCGCAATAGACTTAACTAGAATATAGGTTCCATTATTACCGCCAACTCCACGAATACGTTCAGACGTACATATATTGAGATAGTCAATAAAAATTACGTCAGGCACGAATTCTTTTTTTACTTTTAAATCTTCAAGCAATGCGCGAAAATGGCCAACATGAGCTCCGGCAGTAGGATATTGCTTAACAATTAGATTGCCATCTGTTTTGGCTTTAATCTTTTCTACTTTTTGAATGAAGTCATCTTTGGCAATATCGCCAAGTTCGGATATTTCACGATTCATTAGGTTAGCATCAATACGTTCAGCGACCTTCTCTTCGGCCATTTCCATAGAGACATACAAAACCTTCTTATTAGCCATAATAGCATCAGCCGCCATAGCAGCCATCATTAGAGACTTACCAACGTGAATACCCGCAATGAAAATATTAAGTGTTTTCTTTTCATAACCACCATCGGTGACTTCATTGAATGAATCAAGAGAGAATGGGATCTTATCAACTTTACGATGATATCTTTCCCAACGTTCACTAGCATCAGATAAATAATCATGACCAATAGAATTATCAAACGTAACCGCTAATGCATCTTTAAAGAACTTTGGAATCATGCCACGATCATGCTTTTGATCTTCGCCATTTAAAATCTTAACAGCATCAAGAACCGCTAATTCACAGGCGGAGTCTTGACACCATCGTTCAGTTTTATCTAAAAGCCAATCAACCGATTCGACTTGAACAGGTTCATAGACTTGATTAACAAGTGTACTGAGTTGATTATATCGGTCATCACTGATATTTGATTCTTCAATTTGAATAAGTAAACTACTTTTATCTGGTATCTTATTGTATTTTACCACAAAGTTAGTTACTTCGGAGAACACATTTCTGTGCTCTCCTTCAAAATATTTCTTTTTAATATGAGGAATAACCTTTCGGCAAAACTCATTATCTTGAATAATATTTTGTAATATCAGTGTTTGTAAACTAGACATATACTAATTATATACCATTTTCGCTATTTTGTACATCACTATTTTCATGCGCATCTTCGACTAATTTAGTTCGAACAATAGCATATTTTTGTTCTACGAAATTAGCGAACCTTTGATCATTAAGAATAGGATTCCAAAAATCATCACCAGTAGCATCTTTTTCGCGAAAATTCGACCCAATAACTTCTCCTGTATCTATGTCAATTTTACAATACCATCCAACCTTTGGCTTTTGAATATGACCAGATTCCATCGCAGTTTGTAAAAGACCAGAGTGTCTTTGAATCCCACCTTCCCAAGAAACAGAAATAGGTATTTTAGACTTTTCTTTAGTATGCCTAGATTTTTCAACATTGATAATAAAGTGATAGCCTTTGATTTCAGTGCCAACTTTATCTTGTTGTCTACCAATAATCCAAATATTATCAGCAGAGTAGTAAATACCAGTGCCGCCTGAAACAACATCCTTTGGAAATAAACCAATTTCTTTATAGGTATGATTAATCGCAAGTAAAGGAATATTTTTCATTGCAAGATATGGAGTTACCATTCTAAAAAGTCCTTTTAGTGCTTTAGCACGTGACATATCTGCCACAGACTTTTCATTCTTAGCGTCTTCAAGTTCTTTCTTTGATGCAAGGTTACCGACTGAATCAATAACTACAATAACATCATCTTCACGTTGAAGCTCTTCAAGCTGAGAAATAATATCAAACTTTAGTTCTTCAACATTAGTAATAGGTGTATGTAAAACACGCGAAGTGTCAATATCAAATTGCTGAAAGTATGATTGTGGCGAGCCAAACTCTGAGTCATAAAATAGCATGATTGCGTTTGGTTTTGCCTTCATATACGCTGAAGCCATCATAAGCGCAAATGATGATTTGAAGTGCTTACTTGGACCAGCGAGTACCGTAAGACCTGGCGTTAAACCACCGTCTAAACGGCCAGATAGGGCCACATTTACCATTGGAACTGGAGTAGTGACCATATCTTTTTCGTTAAAGAACTTACTATCTGAAAGCGTATCAGTAAACTTTAGCTTTGAGTTCTTCTTTAATCTATCCATTATGGATGACATATATTACCTCGTTCTATCTTATTAATATTATATATTATATCATACATAGTACTAATTGTACATATTAATTTTGTAATAATCTAAATACCAATCAATAAAATTATTGACGCCCTCTTCAATTGATACAATAGGCTTATAACCAATTAGATTTTGTAGTTTAGTTGTATCTGCCCATGTCATAGGAACATCGGCTGGATGCTTTGGTTGATAATCAATAATAGCTTTTCTATCAAGCTTTAACTCAATTGCTTTAATAAAGTCCATAAGCTTAACTGGCTCGCCTCGACCAATATTAAATATTTCACTGAATTTTTCGCCTTGTAAAGAAATATGGTACGATAAAACGCCAATTACTCCATTAGCAATATCATCAACATACGTAAAGTCACGAGTCATGTTTCCGTTATTGAAAGCAATAATTGGTTTTCTTTCGATGATACCCTTCGTAAAAAGGAATAGCGCCATATCTGGGCGACCGTATGGTCCATATACCGTAAAAAAGCGAAGGCCAGTTGTACGTGAAAGATTAGAGTGCATAAATTGACATTCGTTTGAACGCTTAGACCATCCATATGGATTATTTTGATGGCCTGGCAAATCTTGTTCATTCCATGGCAGTGGTTGACCATGCATAACACATGAGCTTGAAGCGTATACTACGTCCTGAATATTTAACTCTTCGCACACTTCAATTAAGTTTTGAGTACCATGTATATTTGTGTCAATGTATGGACGTGGCTCACGAAGAGAATGTCTTGGATTTGCGTAGGCAGCCAAATGTAAAACTACATCTGGGTTAGCTTCTTTAATTCCTGCCCTTAATGCATCCTTATCTAAAATATCATAATGGCCAATCTGAACTCTTAGCTTACTTAGCTTTTTAGCTCTAGCCTTTTTTAAAAGTGGATCATAATAATCATTATAATTATCGCAACCATAAACGTCATGGCCTTGTTGAACTAACATTTCTGCAGTGCGCGCGCCAATCATACCAGCTAAGCCCGTAATAAAAACTTTCATTATGCCATATCTCCTATCTGAAAAAATTGTTCTAAATCATTCGTTGTGTTTTCGATAGGTGTATTTATGGAGATATCAATGATCTCTTTTACAACATCTGCGCCATCGGCGTGGCTTTTCCAAAACTCAAACGCCTGCTCTCGATAAATATCTCGTAAAAATGCATCATCTGAAAGATTTCTCATGATATGGGCACACTCTTCCATATTATCCGAATCTAGAAAAATAGTTCCGCTTTCCTTTGATTCAATAACTGGATCGCCTGTTTTATGATGAATAACATGTCTACCAAAATGTTTATGGAAAATTGGTACTGTGCCACATGCAATTGGTTCTGCATGACAATTTTCGATATTATTCCCATACATATGTGGTTTTAAATGATAAAGATCTGAGCCAAAGGCAGATAGTGACATACGATTCATACAATCTACGTGTGTATATGGCGGATAAAGATAGACTTCTCCCGCAACTTCTTGGCCATGTAAATCCTCTGACCACTTTCTATCACCATATTCTTTTTCTGGACGAAAGTAGTTTACGCATTGCCGACGATTTTGATATTCTTTATCTTTATATAAAACTCCTTTATAACCAATGCTCGCTTCAAGGCCTTCAAGTATTGTTGTATAATTCAAAGCTCGTAGCTGCTCATTATGAAAATCAATCATAAGCTGAGGACCTTTCCAGCCAGCTAGCCGGCCAATCCATCTTACTTCCCTTGGTTTCTGTTGGCTAACATCTTTCCAATATTTAGAACGATAGCCATCGAAATCAAACCCTAAACGCATTTTAAGAAGCGGTGTAGTAATATTTTCTTTTTTAGCCCATTCAGAAAATGGATTAGTCAATGCATGAGTCATAGCCACATCAACTTCATTAACAATTTCTTTTAGGTTTGCGTTACGTGCGATTGATTGTGCATTATGATCGACGTTAATAAACGATTTGCGCACTTTAATAAGACGCAATAGCTCTAGAAAATTATCCTGAGTTTCCTGTGGATGGCTTTTACTTGGTACTGAATATACCACGACTAAGTCATATGAGTTGAGTTGATTTATAAGGCTTGACTCAATACCCTTTTTTAGATTAAACTCGACATATTCTCCCGGAAACTCAATCTTTTTTCCACGTGGCCACTTCTTATCTACACATGATAGAATAGTAGCGCCAGATACTATTTGCATTTGAATAGCACACTGTGTTACGCCGCATCCTTCTGTTCCACGTCCAAGTATAATACCTATTTTCATAACAATATTTCTTCTTTTTTATATTCTAGTGTTTCAATATTCGTATTTGTTTTTTGTAGTATATTTAAGCTAGTATTCCATTCAGTATTCCAATAAGGATCGTCATAAAGATTGACATAAACAAATCGAGTAATTCCTGCGGCGATTAGGTGCTTCATACAATTAGGACATATGATAAGACCCCAAACATAAATAGTCGAACCTTCTAGAGATCTTGCTGTTCTAGTAGCATCCATTAAAAGATTCATTTCAGCATGAATAATAAGGTCGTATTTAATAGTTCTATCTTCTAACCACTCTGGCTTATCTTCGATTCCTGACGGAAACCCGTTGTACCCAGTTGCTATAATACGATTGTTGATCGTAGCAACTGAGCCAATTTGTTTTGATGGATCTTTAGACCAAGAGGATACTTCCTTAGCAATTCTAAGAAAGCGTTTATCCCATTTTTCAGAATAGTTCATATTGCCCCAATAATCCATCATTATCATATTCTTTGCGTGTAATATGAGTTCGACCAGTTTTTGCATAAGCATCTACTAAGTAAAACTGTGACTCATAAACATGAAGCGATCCAGCTTGCCAAATAATATCGCCAGCCTCTATTTGTAAATCTCTAGACAATTTAAGCAATACATATTTTTGCCAGGCAAAATCATTACGATAACCAGCCCACGCATCATTCGATCTCATATTTACAATAGCATGTATTTTATTATTTCGAATAAGATATTGAACTGCGTTTGTGCACATGAAATCTGTCATACCATCACGAACACTATCAGTATGCATTGATGGACGAGTGTAAATCATTACCGCTTGACGCGTACTTGGCTGATTATACAAAGCAGCGCATACATTACGATATTGATTACCATTCTCCAGAGAAAAGATACACCAGCCATAATTTGAATTAATTTCTCCTTTATCTGAAGACACCATTTCCCATATTGCAGGTGTTTTTCCAGGTATATCATTTACATTAAGTGATTGGCTTTGATACCACTCAAGTTCATGTTGAATATATTGATGATTTGGTTTGCCGAAAATATGATCGTCAGAAGCAATGAACTGTGCGCCTACGATTTCTAAAACTTTTGATCCATCTTTATTTATGACAAAATCTTGGCGCTTTAGCTTTGACGCAAACTCACTGCGGATACTTTCAATTGACATCATTAGGCTTACTCCGATTTGGCTTATTGCTAGTAAGAGACATATCTTCAGTTTGACCTGGCACACCGCCCCGACACCATGCCGCAGCAAACGAGCAATAGTTTACCATATCTTTGAAAGTATCTTCCAAGCTTTCAAAATTAGGTTCCGCACCATGTTCTGCAGCTTCAACAAGAGAAACAGCCCGAAGATACTTACTATGAATGGTATCCATAAGAGACAAAACACCGCGTGGATAATAATCTGACTGAACGATTGTCGATTTGGGGTTTTGATAATCTTCTGATTTTTTGGTTTGGAGCTCAGCACACTCTTTAAGAACTTTAAGGGATTCACGCATTTATAATCTTTCTCAATTGATATAATATATTATATACTATCTTTATAAGTTTGTACACATTTATTTTATAGAGTCTAGTTTCTCAAACTCTTCTTGAATTTTCCATACTCGTTTTTGAATTAGCTCTATATGCTTTTCACTTTTTTCAAGCATCTCTTGCATTTTAGCTAGCTTAAGACAAGTTTCAGGAGTATAGACTTCGTAACCTTTATTTGGATTATAGTGATCATTTTTAAAGTCTTTGATCTGAGCAATAATACGCTTTCTATCTTCCCAACCCATAGTCAATTCCATATACTCATTGAGTATAGCATTTTGCATTTGCTTACGATACTGAGCACTTATTCGTTTTTTTGTCATATCGAATTTTTATATGCCCATTCTAAAGCGCGGTCAGCTTCAACTTCAAGTGGACGATTAGCATACCAGTTGCCCGTTTCTTTATCAATTTCACGCGCTAATGTAGCAATTTCTGCGGCGGTGATAGGATATTCGCTACGTATAGCATTTGAAGCAGTAGAGCACAAAATGCGATACATCATATGATACCACCCAGAACTAGTAATTGATTTATATTCGCTAACCATTTTTTTATTTATGAATGGACAATCGCGGTAGCTTGACCATGTGATATTAGCAGTCAGCTGCGTTTTCTTTTTCTCTAATAATTGTGCTTGAACATCAGGCGGTAGACGATCAAAAAAGTTAGTGGCTCGAGAACGCTCATGAAACTTGTGCTTTGTCATAAGATCGTTAGGATCGATGATTGGACCCTTATGCGTAAATATAAAGTTGTTGGCATTAGGGTACTGGCCAGGTATATAAAACATACGAGCCATATCTTTAGTTTGTGCATCACCAATATCAAGGAACTCTTTGTTCATCGCGTGCCAAAAGTGTGGAATCTTATCGGCCTTGACGGATTGAGTTAGCGGAAATACGAGGCGAAACTTCGGATGAATAACAGTCGACGATCCGGTTGAGTAACAAACGTAATAGTAATCACCGAAGTTTTTGATAATATCGTCAAACGAACCGTCATACTCATCAACGTCGATACAAGCCCAGTCCCACCGCAATACGTTCTTATTGGCACGCGTTGTACCAGGCTCGTATGCGGCCGGGCTAATTAGTTTGGCGCCACCTTTTTGGAACTTGTCCTTTGATGGCTTGAACGTTTCGACCTTCGCAAGCTTATATAAGAGACTTTCCAATTCATCCCACTCACCAAACCGCATACGCTTATTGGTTTTATTATCGTAGATGTTATGGAATACTGTCAGCTCAATCATTCGAAGATATCACTACTAATGCTATAAAATATAAAAACACTAAAAAGGCAATTATGGCCGGCGCATATAAAAAACTTTCCATTATTCTTCACCTGTAATTAGTTCATAAATGTCTTCCCAATCGAATGCTCGTGGGCAATCACGATAGTCTTGGTTGTGTGGATGGTCAACAAGGATACTACGAAGACCTACCGAAGTACCAGCCGTAGCATTCTCAGGTTTATCTTCGATCCACCAATAGTTGGTACCACGATATGGTTCAAGAGCTTCGTCCTTGTCATCACCACAGCCGAGGATCGTAAATCGCGAAAACGTGTTCTCACCGAACAAGGCTTTGAGATTCATGATACGTAGCTTTTGAGCATATGGATCAGTATGCATACTCGTGATGGCATGGAACGTATAGCCATGCTTTTCATGAAGTAGCTTGACGTAATAAACAGAATCGCGAAGAGCATCGATATACCCAACACGCGCAGACTGATTGAAGTAGTTTACCAACTTCTTAGCCTCGCCGCGGCCGATGCCGAACTTATCATGAATGTTATAGTATGATTTTGCATTGGTAACAGCCTCGTAACCACGGCCACGCATCCAGTCCATAAACGCAGGTGCCCAATCGAGTAATACGCCATCACAATCTGTTAAAATAATTTTATTCATATTCATCTATCCATAATTTATAACTACATTCACTATCTAAAATATACTGATTGACTTCAGTTACGCCAACATTATATTCATCACATACTTTCATAAATCTATCTGTGCCTTCAAGATCTTCAATACGAATTTGATCGCCTGCGGCCATTATATTTTGTATATGTTTTTTATCACTTATCATTTATACTGCCTAGCGTGAAGGTAAAGGTCATAAGATTCAGCGCAGCATAATGGTAAACTCTGAGATACCATATTGGCTACAACCCGGTGTCTGTATTCTTCGCTATGATTCAACAACATAGGATATTTGTTAGTATAATAATCCATTGCCCGAGCAACACGATTACTACCTCGACCATGGCGCTTAAGTCTTAGGCGATAATTAGCTTGGGTTTCTTTAAGATCCTTATTCAGCTTCTTAACTACTTGTACACAAGATTGATAAAGCTCTTGATCTAATTCACAATCAAAATTAAAGGTTCCAATATAATTTTTAGTTCTTTCGCGAAAATGTTTTGGCATAAAATATCCTTTTTGATTATAGATATATATTATCATAAAACTCCAGGAAAGTAAACTAAAAAATGCAATTATTACACATTTGTAATCTTTTCAAAGGCCTTTGTTAAAAGTCCATGATTACCTTCGTGCGATGGACCTTGCCAACCTTCTGGCTTAATAAGATCTGGAAGTCCAAGCGGATTAGGCCTTGACTCTTTAATGCCAGGTTTTTTGGAAATATTAGCAGAATGTACTTCATTCCATGCTTTATCGGCATCTACTTCAAACAAGTCAAGTGTTCCAATAGCTACCACACAAATGTCAATTAAAGCATCAACTACTTCTTCGGCGTCATTCGTTGCGGTCGCTTCAACTAATTCATTAAACTCTTCACGAATAAAATTTACACGAAAGGCCAAAAGACTTTTTAGTTTTTCACTATCCATCTCACCTACTTTATTATGGACTTTAAAAAATTTATGCATATAGTTAATATTTGATAGCCAGTCAGATGATTTAGTAAATAGATTTGGATTAGACATAATTGTTTCCTTTATAATAATTAGGCAAAAAAGCTTTCAAGGCTAGAGGTTTTTTCAGTACTCCATCCTAAAGCATCAGTGATTGGATTGAGTACATCAACAAATGTTTTTTCAAACTGAGTTTCATAGTCGATATACTCTTCAAGATTAAGTTCGCGTGGTAAAATGCCCGGAAAACCAATTACATTATTGTGAGTTGGATTAGGCATACGCAAATAAAGATATTTCATTTTGTCACCGCCACGTATAATCTCATATTGGTTTTGAAGATTTGACTTTTTAATCATGCTATTATATACTATCGCAGCTCTAGAGTTTTGAGGTGTACCTTTCTTACATGACCCATCACGATTTACGTATTTAGTAATTTCAGATACACCACGAGGAGCAGCTAGTGATTCTGGCGGAAGTGAATAATATTCTTTACGCTTGTCAGAAATAAAAGATTGTAGCTTTTCTTCGCCATGATTGATGATAATTTTAAACGACTCTTTGAGCCAGTCACGACAAACCGCTGGAGTAGAAGATTTAATAGCTTCAATGCCCATAATTTTTAGCTTAGGTTCAGCGTATTGAACACCTTCAGAGTTATGGACATTTAGTACGTAACGCTTTTTAGCTGTCCAGAAACCTTTATCTGCGATGACTTCTCGTTCCATAACCAGTCTCGGCACATAGCAGTTTAGCTTGTTAAATAGCTTTTGATAGTCTTTTTCGATGGCTGGAAGTATAACTTTTTCTGAAACTTTATCAAGATAGTCAACAGGATCTTTGATTTTTGGTGTAATAAAGTCAGACAGATTTACATAATTAGAATCAGTATCAATCGCGATAACTCGATCCTTATCATCGTTAAAGCCCTTTTGAAGAATATTATTGATCGACTTTTCAGATGAACGAATGGCAAGTTGACCAGAAAGTGTAATGCCTTCAGCGATACGTAGATCAAAGTAACGGAAGTACGCATTACTCATAGCACCATAAAGAGAGTTGAGAAGAATCTTTACAGTCATTTGGGCATTATTCAAGCGAGCGATTTTTTTATCAAACTTGTATTTATCAGTGTCAGTGCTATTTTCTTTTTCTTGCTGGGCCAAAAGCATTTGCTTTTTAATTGCCTTACGTTCAGCATAGTAGTCGACAATAATTTCAGGAATAATACCCTGTTTATCTTTACTGAACTGTGCACCATTAGCAGCAACAGAATATTCGCTATTAACGCTAAAGTCATCACTTAGACAAATATCTGGACTCAAGGCACCATACATGCCATCTACGATTGTTTCAGGAGACATATTCCACTGAACAATAATATTAGGATATAGCGAATTCAAGTCATATGAAGCGACCCATTCGTGCATACCAACATGAGGTGCTTTAACGTAACCACCCGCAAATGGTGTTTTAGAGTTTTCTTTCGCAGGAGGAATCGCAACATTACGCTGAGATAGCTTACGATAAATAATTGTATCCCATATTCGAGTAGTACCAAAGCAGTCCGAATAATTTACACCAGCTTTATACGCCGTTGTCATAATCAAATCGAGTAGGCCCATTTTATCTTCTAGCTTTTCAATGAGCCACGTATCTTTAATGTTATACGCTAGATAGCGACCAGGGTCAGAGTCGCGTAAACCGTGTAAACCCATTTGTTCGTCATAAGTAAGTTTGTTATCACCTAAAACGACCGAAGCGATATGGTCAAGTTTGTATGATTCTTGCGAACCATAAGAGTAGCCAAACTTAATAAAGGCTTTCATGTAATCGAGCTGAGCGATACCTTCAATAGTATAAAACTGTGATTCACGACCACGAACAAAGATACGTTTTTCATTGACTCTACGCCATGGTGACCAATCACCGACTTTGTTTTCGCCAAGGAGACGGCGTGTACGATTAATAAAGTATGGAACATCAAAACCTTCAATATTCCAGCCAGTAATAATATCTGGCATATTCTGTTCTTCGTTCCACCACTTAAGAATTGCGCGTAACATATCTTGTTCGGATTCGTACTTTTTAAGACGAATCTGATCGCGGGTAATACCTTTTTCGAGAAGAGGTTCCATTTGAATACCACCTTCAACCGTGGTAAAAACAATGAAAGATTTTGAAAGAGAGGACTTAAATGTCACGGCGTCAATTGGATACGCTGCTTCTTCAGGTGTAGGAAAACCTTCAGTCGAATATACCTCAATATCAAAATAGAGAATATTCACGAGATCAGGATTATGTTTTACGCGATCACCTGGAAACTTTTCATTGATGAATTGCGCAACGAAATCAGTAGTACCATAAATTTTATGGCCATCGATATCTTCATAGCGCTTAGAGTATTCTTTAGCTTCATACATAGAGTCAAAGTCTACGCGTCCAACCTTAGCACCATCGAGCGCAAACGTATCACCCTTCGTACTTTGTACGTATAAGTGAGGTTTAAATGGTATTTTTGATTGAACGCGTACACCGTTTTGGAAGCCGCGATAAAGTATATTTTTGCCGAGCCGAGAGACTGACGTATAAAAAGTATTTGTCATAGGTTAATTATATCACAAAAAATAAAAAAAGTAAACTAATTTTTTAGCTATTACCGATTCTATATTTTGGTATAAGTTCCCAATCGCTTTTCGATTTATATGAAATTATCTTAATCGTACGGAGAGGAGCCCGTTCTTCTGAAGATGGATAACCATCAACTAAAGTGCATAGGCCCCAATCCGACAATAGTGTCGCAATAGTATTTCGCCTATAAAGATCTTCTTTGGAAAAATTGGCGGTTTTTCCATCGAGAAGAAACAATTCTTTAAAATGGCAAATAAAATAACGACCCTGTTTATGTAGAATATGGCACGACTGATATAGCTTTCGCGTGTTTTTTGAAGATATGCCAATTCGAGTCAGAGTCTCTTTCACTTTTAGAAAGTCATCAGGCTCATTCAAAGTTATTTCAAGCATGTGTACGGGAGACCATTCAACAAAGCTCATTTGTTTTTTTCTTTCATATCACTAACGCCGCCTACATCCAAACGGTCTCTGATTATATTTATATCTTCATTGCTTAGCAGGTAACTATATTCTTTCGCCTTTTGCTGAGATACGTTAAAATAATCACTTATAAGATTAATATCATTTAATTTCTCAGATTTAAACCATTTAGAAAATCGTTTTTTAGGAGGAACGGCATTACGAAGAAAGTCATATTGCATTTTAGACGATAGGTGATATCGCTGATTCATCATATTAGCCAGCAATACGGTGTCGGGAAAATATGATAGGCCACGATTTACCATATAAGACGTATACGCCTTTTGGTCTTGATCAGTTACCATAATATCTTTTTTAGTGGTATTAATGCTATTGAGATAATCAAAAAAGTTCATTATTTAAATTTTACCTGTGCCATAATTTCAGTCATGCATGCGACTAGATTTAATTCTTGATCACTTACGAATGCACCTTTGTAGTCATAGTCAGCCAAAAGTAAAACTAACTGAGGCGTAGATGTAGGTTCGACAAAGGTATTCATGTTATCATATAGTCTACGATAGATTACACTAGGATCAATATCTAAATTGTTAGCTACCCATTTGCGCATAGTCTTAAAGTTTTTGGAATGTAAAGCCTCAATAAGAACATTGAAGTTTTCTACATTCATATTTATGAAAATACCATCATCGATTTTACCAGCAACAGCGTACCTTTGGCATTCATTAATAGTACGCCGCCAGTCAGGCGCGTGCCTTTGAATAAGCTCGGCAATAGTTTTAGGTTCATACTCAACAGATTTATCATCAAGCATTCCGGTCAAGCGTTTAAAGAACTGTGAGCACAGCTTCGGCATATCATTTTTATCAAACACAAAATCATAAACTGAACAACGAGAATGAAGTGGGTCAATAATCTTGTTTTTGAAGTTACATGTTAGAATAAACCGACAGTTCCCCGAGAACTCTTCAATAAAACCACGAAGTGCTGGCTGTGTAGACTGAGGATTTAAGTAGTCGGCCTCATCGAGAATAACAACTTTAAGACCACCTGATAAAGAAACAGTCGAAGCAAACTGACGGATCTTAGTGCGCAACGTATCAATATTACGCTCATCGGAACCATTGATTAAAATAAAATCTGCGTTTAGTTCATTACAAATAGCTTTAGCCACAGTGGTTTTACCAAGACCCGCTGAGCCAGAAAAGATCATATTGGGAATTGTACCCTTAGATACAATTTGTTGAAAAACATCCTTAAGACGTTTAGGTAAAATAGTATCGGCGACTTTTGATGGCCGATACTCTTCGCACCAAAGTGCGGACATATCTCTTTCCATCTACTCTTATTTCTCTACCGCAATCCAATAACGAATTGGCATTGTAGTATTTTCAAATAAGGTAATTCCCTTTGAGGAATATGTTAGGCTATAGTCGCCTTTCATAAACTTCATGTTATCGATGTCAATAACAAAAGAATCATTCCACTCACTAGCATCAGTTTCAATTGAAAGCGAAAACGAAGGAGCAGTTGGGTTTGATGGATCGCATACTCTTGCGACTATTGAAGAATTGACCATAGAAAATTGAACTTTCTTATGGCCAAAGAGAGAAGATGCTCGTTTAAGTTGCGCAATTTGATCGTTTGAAATAGTAAACTTCACGTCATTTGATGGCATGTTAATTGACACGACTGATACGTTTAGCGCATCACGTCTAGAAAAGAAGTATTCCACTGAACCTTGCTGACCAGTTATAACCGCAGACTTTTCTGAAAAGTTAAGTGCTGTGTTATTACCAGCAAGGCCAATTGCCGTGATAAATTCGTTTAGATCATATATGCCATATGAACTAAAGCTTTCTGGAAAAATATCACTATCGCCGCTATATTGAGCTACGATTGCTTTTGTAGGAGAAATAGTACCAAGTGGTTTATCCGAATCAAAAACAAAGTTAGGGTTGATAGCGGCGAAGTTTTGTAGAACTTCTACAAGTTGAGAAGTTAGTGATAGTTGAGTCATTGTAGCTCCATAATTAAAAAATCAACATAATATATTATATACTAAAAAGTGTAGTAAGTAAACTATAAATTATTTTTAGCTACTGGTGCGATAGCAGTTGAGGCATTTACGCGACCCCAAATAGCAACTCCACCCGTAACAAGAGTAATTGCCGAAAATACCATATCGGAAAGAAGTGGTGTAGCAATAGGCAATTCTAGGCCAGCCATTGAAAGGGCTGAAACGCCAACTGAAACAAGTCCAGCGACGATAGTACGAGATTTCCACCATTCTTTTACTGGTGCTTGTGTGTTTGTCATTTGTTATTCCTTTAATCTTCAGCACATACTGAAAAGTTATTTATCTTTTTGAAATTGAGTTTTCTAGGAAATTTAGAATCTAACACATCTTTTTTATGAGATATGACAAATACATTTGTGTTTTCTTCGAGTGTGTCTAATATTTTAAGAAGGTTATCCACGCCATCAGTATCAAGACTAGAGTCAAACGTTTCATCGAGTAAGAGTAAATTTGTTCTCATAGAGTTTTTCATTGAAGCTAATTGGCGCCACGTAAAAAGAAGTGCTAAATCGATACGTGCTTTTTCACCCTCAGAAAATGATGAGTAAGAGAAAACATCACGGTGTCTTGACTTAATAATCTCTTTAAAGTTTTCGTCAAGTGTAAACTGAACAAAGAAATCTAGCACTTGAAGATATTGATTAATAAGTTTATTAATTATGGGTCTATACTTACGAATAATTTTTGTTTTAATGCCAGTGTCCTTGAGCATTTCAAACTTAAGACTATTATAATTCATTTGTTCATTGATGTCACGAATATTGACCTCAATCTGGTTTTTTTCTATTTCAAAGGCACGTAAGTCATGATTAGCAGATTCAATATCTCCACCTTTTTCTTGAAGATTCGCAATATCCTGATTCAATTGATTAATACGTCGAGTAACCATGCGCATTTCTTCTTGATAACTACGCAGCTTATCTTCTTCGACAGCAATCTTCGATAAAACTTCTTTAAGCTTATCCATATTAGATGCAATATTATTAATTGCCGAGTTTACCTCATCTTTTTGAGAATTAAGCTCTTCTATAGACGTATAATGACGTTCGATTTCAGCGTTAGAAAGTTCACGATCAACGCTTTGAGTACAGACTGGACACGTATCGTTATGCTCAAAAAAGTTAATTGTCTTCTTTGACATTTTAATTTCGTTATCAAGAGAAGATAGCTTTTTACGATCGGCATCCATACGATTCTGCAATGAATCCATACGACGGCGATATTCATTATTATTAGCTTCTACACGCTTGTTTAATTTTTTAGCCGCAGAGTCAAAAGAGTCATGATCTTTAAAAAGTTGATCAATCTCTAAACGCTTTTCGTCGATTAATCCTTGATTTAGTTGTTGAATATCATGAATATATTTTTGCTGAACACGTATTTTTTCAGATATAATTTTCAGATTAGTAGTGTTATCTCGATGTTGTTCTTTTATTGCGCTATGATGCTCCCGCAATATTTGATTCATTTTTGTAAAGATGTTAATATCTAAGAGATTTTCAATAATATCGCGACGCTGGCCCGTGGGTAACTGCATAAATGGAATAAACGATGACGATCCTAAAACTACCACTTGATTAAAAGACTTGTAGTTCAAGCGTAAAATAGTTTGTTCTAAATACGATTGATAATCGCGTGAAGAAGCAGATTGATTGATTAATTCTTTGTTATGATAAATCTCAAAGATCCCAGGTCTTTGACCGCGTATAACTTTATACTTGTTTCTTCCTATATCAAACTCTACTTCAACCTGCATATTTTTTTCATTGATACTATTGACAAGTTGAGGTTTATTAATATTACGATGAGGCTTATTAAATAGAACATAGTTTAAGGCGTCAAGCAATGTGGATTTGCCTGCGCCATTTTCGCCTACAATTAAAGTTTTTGTGGACTTACATAAGTCTATTTCGGTGAAATTATCGCCGGTAGATAAAAAGTTTTTCCACTTAAGTGTGCGGAATATAATCATATTTCTTTTTCACTCATAAGAATATCTTCAAGAACAAACATAAGGTCACAGATGGCATGAGATAATACATGACATCCAGACTCTTCATCAATTTCAATTCCTGTTTGAAACTCATTAATATGGCGTAGAGCCGCGTCTAAGTAACGCGATTGCAAATTATCTAGTTTACGCCAATTATTCGGTGCGTATTTCTGTGCACCGAATGTTAAAACATTTGAAGTTTCACGTAAAGCGCGCGGCGGAACTAAGCTCATCATAGATTTTCCGCTATCATATTTAACGCCATTACAATCTTTCTGCATACAGTGCCTCATTATATAATTCTTTAAGTTGTGATTTCAAAATGCTTTTATCAAGTAGAGTATCAGTTGAATCGATATATTGTGAAATTAACTCGCTAGTTTCTTCAAATTTGGTATTCTCTTCTTCAGAATCATCTAGTGCCGACGAATCATTAAATGATTCTACAATTTTAAGATCGTAAATTTTCTTTAATTGGATATTGCTTATAAAATCCTCAAATTGAGATAAGTTAGTCTTATTGGCAACAACAACCTTTACAAATTGATTATCGAAAATATTATAGTCAAATCTATTATAATCAAATTCTTCATCGTCGTACACTACTTTTGTGAATAAAGTTAGTGGATTATGAACTTGCTTAATTTCTGCGGTTTCGAGATCAAGTATATGGAAATACTTTGGATCATCGCAGTCTGCCCACGTAAACTCCATCTGAGCACCTAGGTATGAAATATTTCCATCCGAAGATTTAGTATGATAATGACCGGAGTAAACGGCATCGAACTTTTTAAAAGGTTTCATATCCATACCATCATGCGATATAGCACCACGATACATTTGAAATCCTTCAAACTCGAAATGACCTAAACAAATTGTAGCATCAGTCTTATCTAAACACTTTAAAGTGTAGTGCTCATTCTCTGAATTAATCCATGGAATCATAATAATCTTTTGATCATTATTATCGTATTTAAGTTCAGTGGGCTTCATTAATATGTTAACTACATCATCGTATCCAATCATCAATTCATTTAATGAACATAGATCATTGGTATTACGATACGTAACGTCATGGTTTCCTGGTATAATATCCATAATAATATTATATTCACGAAGCTTATCTAGAAAATGACGACGATTTGCGTTTAGCACCTTAAAATTAACAAATTTACGATGCTCATAGTAGTCGCCGAGATGAAGAATACGACTAATATTATTTTCTCTCAGATAAGGAAAAAATATATTAGTGTAAAACTGCTCTTGATAATCGATAAAAATACTACTAGAGTTACGAGCACCAGCATGAGTGTCGTTGAGAATAGCCACTTTAGTCATTTATGTAAACTTTTCTAAACCTTTTACTTTACTTTTTTTTTCTTGCTTTGGTTGTTCGTTATCTTGCCATGGTGTACGTATCTCATCTAAATGTTTTAGAACTGCTTGTGTGTCACCATAACCAGTTGTTGCATTGATTTCGATCGAAGCTTTTTCAATATAGCGAAGTTTCTTTTTTAGTTCTTTATTATGTCGTTCGACTGTTCGCAAAAAAGAAAAGTAACATATCTGTGTAAAATACGCAAATGCGTTTGGTTTACCAGATCTAGTTGATGCTGAAATATTATAGTTACGAATTCTACGTAGGCAATCTTCTACTGCGTCCATGATTAGTTCATCTTTATAAACTCGACGAATAAATTTACGTGTATAAGTTAAACCAGTAGCAATCTTAAAAAAACATTCGCCAATGTATGGTGTAACTTGTGGAATATCTTCTCCACATTCGTCGGCTTCTTGGCATTCGATGACATAGTCATGAACCGCTTGAGTAAATTTGACATTATCGACGTAATGTTCGGGAGGCTTTTTTTGTTTTTTCATATGTCTATTATATACTATTTTAAAAAGAATGTACACTACTTTTTTTTATTACAAGTGTGTAATAATTGCTATTTCCGCAAGGAAACTGTTATAAATTACTATACATAAAATATTAAAAAAAACCAAGACATTTAATCTTCCTTTAAAAATCTTGATAATCCATACAGTCCAGAATATAGTATCCGGATTCCGGATAGATATACTATACTTGTTAAAGGTACAGAAACACTAAGAAAACACAAAATAATAATAATGTATAACAATAGGTTATAGCTATCATTATTAGACTTTATAGTAAAACTGTATAATCTACTGTTATAATAATTTATATTGGCACGGTGCTTAGTGTTTTGTGGTGTCGGTTTTTGGTTTCCAATTCTTAAGATCTACAACTTTTTCTGCAGAGTCTTCTTCTTCTGAATTCGTAGAAATATTTTTTTCAATCTCTTCAAAAAGATCATCAATTGTTTGAATATCGCTATCTAATTTGCTAGCTTCATATTCTAATTCTTTTTCAACCGCAGCTAAATATTGTCTACGTCCATAATCTGATACTTCAGAAATAGCAATAACTCCATGTGGCTGAAATAAATGAGCTTTTGTCCCATCAGCGTATGGCTGAAATTGCATTAAAATATACGATCCTTCTTCTGGATCAATATATGTTGAGAATGGTCTTTCGCATATGTAAGATCCTAATTCCGTGACATTTCGTATGTACGTAATTATTTTATCGCCAGATGCTAACGATAGGCATTTAATAAACTTTGGATCAAATTCATCATCAATCATTATAATATCCTAATTTTTATTTAGGGCCTGTGTCCCAAAGAAAGCAGCTACAATACCAGCAACAGCCACAAAATAAGTTGGAGCCATATTGCCTAGAACATTAGCCGCAGTTTCTAGCCCAGTTAATGTGGAAACAATAACCGCAAATGGATAGAGCAACATACCTAAAAGAGAAAACCATGCCATCTTTCTTTGCGCATCGCGCATAGCATCGGCGTCTTCTAATTTTTTTCGTTTAAACTCAGTGTCCATTTCTTCGGTCATAATTTTATATCAAATATTTTATAGTTTAATTTTTCTTTTGAATAATGTTTTATTCGCTCAATTGAATGGGTTAGTGCAAAGTTTCTTCTTTTCTTCCAATGTAAATCATCACAAATGTCGTACAAAACTGCTTCTCTACCATCAGTTGATTTTCTTAGCGTTCTACCAAGAGATTGTAAAACTTTAATTCTACCTTTATGTGGTGTAGCGAATACCAGATTATGTAAGTTCTTAATATTTATACCTGTCGAAAAGGTTCCAATAGACGCCACAATAATAGCGTTCTGTTCTTTCTCAACAACGGCTCTAATTTCATTTCTATATTCAGAGTCAACCTCACCATGTATTAGAAAAACTTTTCGACCCTTTTCGGCTTTCTCTGCTATCAAGTCATATAGAAATTGGCCATGATCTCTAAATCGAAACATAACTAATGTATTACCCTCAAGACTAGCAGAAAGATTAGCCACAAATCTATTTCTTTTTTCGTGAAGACTAATATACTTTACTTCGTCTTGGTACTTAAATTTGGCATTCCTACGATCTTCATCCGAGTAAAGAAGCTTCATAATATTGATTTGTAACGCGGATAGGTTACCTTCATCAATTTGTTCTTTTGTCGTAGTTGCTACGAACGTAGGACCAAATATTCCTTCTAAAACCATCTCATGAACCTTAGTTCCATCGAGGGTTCCTGTAGTCCCAATCTTATAGAGAGAATTTGTCATTTTATCTAAAATGCCTTGGCACACCGTAGCAGAGCACGTATGAGCCTCATCACCAATTACGCCACCGACATTCATCATAAATGTTCTTTCAAACTTAGACAATGATTGCCATGTAGAAACAAGAACTTGTTGCTTAGCATTTTTATCTTGGCCAGCAAAAATAGGATAACACATATCGCTAACTATAAAGCCTTCATCTAAAGTCGAGTAATCTTCAAAGTCAGAAATCAGCTGGTGAGTTAGAGTGGTTGTAGGAACAATAATGACAAATTTTTGTTCTGGATCTATTCTATCTAAAACCCATCTCATTACCATATACATGATAAGAGACTTACCTGTTCCCGTAGGAGAAAGAATCAATTTACGATAATTGGTAATACACTCATACGCTGCTGCTAATTGATAATCTCTAGGCTCAATTTTCTGACTACCATCACTAAGGTTTAAAGTCTGAACAAACTGATAAAACTCATCATATGTAATCTTATCATTTGAGCCAATTGTGCCAAAGTAGTTATTATTTTTAAGAACTATATTATAATTACGCGATGGGTTATGCGCAAACTCAATCACAGCATTTAATAACCCAGCAGATAAAGTTCGCGTTCTCATATCAAAAAGACGTATCTTACCATCCCACATACCAGACTTATACTTCGGCATAAATTTATAGCCACTAGCATAAAAGCTAAAATGTTCTTGCAACTCGTGGTATACGCCCTCGTCGCTCGATTCTATTTCCATTTTAGAAAAGTTTTTATATGAGATAGTAAGTGTTTCAGACATTATGCCCCACTTTGAAACTTCATAAAGTCCAATGCGTTCTTAATGTGTTGATGTCTCCATGTCACATTATTTAATATTGACTCTAAAGTCTCAAGCATGATTTCGGTTTCTTTTAATTTATCAATAAGAGATGATACGTCTTTATCGACCATAATATAATCATCCATTTCAGATTTTAGCGGTTTTGCTAAACCTTTCCATGGATCATAATCCCAATTACGCTCGTCCATTTCTTCACGAGACATCGAGCCTTTAAGCCACTTTCGCTTTGACATCTCAAGATCTTTAAGCTTTGACTTAATTCTGTGGTATTTTATTTTAACGGCAGCGTGCATTTCTAAATACTTAGAATGTAATATCGCACTTCTTATTGATTCATCATCTAATTTAGCTTTATTTATTTCGCTATCTTTTTTCCACTCTAATAAGAGCTCTTCAATTGTCATATTTAAACATACTCGTAATAATCATAAACAAAATTTATAGATGCTTTGATGAGAGCGTCCGACCCATCTTGTGCACTAAACGTATCAATATTTATACTCGTAGGAAAGGCGGATTTAAAATCTATCGCAAACACCTGCGCCTCAGATGAAGAGTATCCAATAAGTCGAATATCTTTCCGAATAGCATCGTTTTTAGTAATATTACTAATTAACCAATTATGAACAGGAATTACATTTGTCAAACCGCTATTCACTAAAACATTTACGGCTAAATCTTCAAATGTTGCGGTTGATCCAGGATGTTTGGCCCTAATAAATCGCGCATCTTGTTCTACGGGATTTGAAGTCACGTTAGGTATCTTAAAATCGATTACCCTCATTTGTAAGTCTAAATACTCTGATCCAGGTATAGACATCGAAAAGTTAGTAGCTGTTGAATACGTACTATTAATCATATATAAACTCCATAGCTCAGATTATTTATACAAAAAAAGAAGGACCTCCGAAGAGGTCCTTCCAAATATAAGTTATTAATCTAAGATTAAGAACCGTTATTAAGAAGTTCCGTAACACGGAAGATTCTGTAGTATACGTTCGAACGGTCAGCACCAATGCTATCGGCAGCAATTGCAGCAGAGCCAGTAGCATATGGGTTAGCAACCATACCGTAGCGAGTCTTAAAGCCAATTTTTGGCTGGAAGGTTGACTCATTAACGGCACGAACCATTGTCAGCGGAACATATGGGCAGTAGAAGAGACCTGCGTCATATGGAGAAGTACCGCGGTAACCAACAGTTGCGTAATCAACAGTCGCATATGGATCGATGTAAACTTTGATTTTGCCGTTCAGGACACCAGCGAAGGTGTTACCTGTATCGTCTACTTCCAACTTCGTGCTCAGAGCAGGAGTGTAAGAAAGCATGCCGCTGTTATGAAGAGCAGTAGCAACGTTCGACGAACAAAGTACAAAGTTACCTTTACCGCGACGTGTTTCTTTCGCGATTTGGTTAGCTTCGAAGTCAAGCTGAGTTACCAGACCCATGAACTTCTCAGCAGACCAGCGACCATCAGCGTCGGCAGTCAGAGAGAAAGTACCTGGAGTCGTGATGTTAGCTGTTTGAGCACCAAGCTTAGCAGTAACGTTGATCGAGCGAACAACTTCACGGTTAATTTCAGCAAGGATTTCAGTTGACAGGATGTTTGCCAGCTCAGCTTCAGCGTCGATGCCGTGGATAGCTTTCAGATCCTGTGCGATTTCCATTGTGTACTCAGCTTTGAGCGCACGTGTTTTCGCTGTAACAGTTGACTTTTCAATCGAGAAAGACATCTCGTTGAAAGTAGAACCATCACCGAGTACTTCGCCAGCAGCGGTGCCAAGACCGGTACCGAAACCAAAGTTATCAGCAATGTTATCGCCTGTACCAGAACCACCAGCACCAACGTCAGTTGCACCACCAGCACCAGTTACCAGCGAAGAAGAATCGCCAGCGTGTGTACCAGTACCACCAAAGTCTGTGTCTGCTTCGTTGAAGAGAGCTTCGGTAGAAGAGTTGTTAGCACCGTAGCGTGATTTCATCGCGAAGATGAGACCAGTTGGGCCAGACATTGGCTGAACACCACAGATGTCATAAGCAACCAGGTTCGGCATTGCGCGACGAACGAGGCTGATTAGGATTGGGTTCCAGTTGTTTACGCCACCGTTAGAAACAGAGTTTCCGTGGACAGCTTCCGCCATCAGAGCTTCTTCAGCAAAAGCTTTTTCTTGGTTCTCAAGAATTTGAGCTGTGACAGCTTTACGATAGTGGCTATTGATCTCGCCGGCTTCTGGCGCGTCGAGAACTGGTGACCACTTTTCGATCAAAAGATCAGTAGTTTTCATTGTTCTTTTTCCTATTTAAATTTGCGGATAGCACTTACGTACTTATCCATTGAGGTAGATGTTTGTTCTTCAGCAAGTGTTTCAAACTCTTGCGGTTCAGGTTGGTTTGTAGCTTCTGTAAAGTGTGTGGTCTTTACAGCTGTGATAGCCTTAATGAATTGCTTTTGATTTTTATAATCAACACCTTCAATAAGTTCTTTGAACCTTGAAGTTTCAACAGCGCTTAGATCTTCAGACGCTTTACGTACTGCGCGATCTTTACGAAGTTGAATGTTTTCACGACGCAATTTAATTGCGTGTTCATACAATTCATTGTTTTTGGCTTCAGCACCTTCGATCTCAGACTCAAGTTTTTCAACAAGATCAACTTTAGATTCTGGGACAGAGACATAATGCTCTTTGAAGAGTTCGCCGAGGCCTTCGAGGAATGAGCTAGACACACGAACTTTCAAACCCTCTTCAATAGCAAGAGAGTTTTCTTTCATATAGTTATCAACGACATAATCAAGATATTGATCTACTTTTTCAACAAGCTGTGATTCGAACTGTTCTACACGCTCTTCAAAGAGTTGTGAGTATTGTTCGCTCAATTGCTTATTAATCATAGAAGCTTTTTTGTTGACAGCATTTTCAAAGAGTTTAGCAGTCTTTTTCTGAGCTGACTCAGACAAGGTACTATCCATATTAATAATTGCTTTAATCTCTTTAGAAATATCAACTTCTACGTTCTCGACTTTAACAATACCTTCACCAGTTCCGGAGACAGCTGGATTAGTTTTCTTAACGTCAACTTTGTTACCAGTCTGTGCAGTATTGTCTTTAGCAGGCGCAGATTTTTCAATCGCATTAATAGTATCATCAATGGCTTCTTCATCATCAGCAGCTTTAGCCACTTTAGAATCATCAGCTTTACCAGCAGAACCACCTTGTTTAGATTCTGGCCCAGAAGCTTTACCACCCTCAGGGGCGACATCGCCAGCACCAGACGCAGTGTCAGCAGCTTCAGCCATTTCCGATTTTGGCTTTCCATATGACTCACCATGTGAACCACATTTGGCTTCTTCTACTTCTTCTGTTTCGTCATCGAATTCGAGATCTGCTTCATCGTCTCCGAATTCGCCTTCCTCTTTTTCATCTGCAGGTTCAATATCATCGTCAGAATCCATCGTTTCGATTTCTTCCAACTCATCAACAATATTTTTCAACTGTGCAATCAGATCATCTAGATCGTCAGCATCATCATTATCGTCGTTGTCTTCTACGTCCAGATCAATAACTTCAGAAGAATCATCATCGTAACCCATATCCATATCTCCTTGAAGAAGGTCATCTTCGTTATTGTCTTTATCTGCACCGTAGACTTTTACTTCGTCTTCATTCATAGTTGACTCCTTGAGTGTACCAAGGAGCTCATCAAGTTTTTTCTGTTGCATTGAATGCACTCCTAAATCAAACTCGAGAGGAGCCTTTTCATATCACGAAGCCTTTGGCTTTCGCTAACAAGCTCAGTCTCATTTATATTTTCAACATTTTTGGAAACCCATACACCTTTGGCATTTTGAACCCATTCAATACCTTCTTGTATGCCATTAACAAATGCGTTTGGCGCTGAAGGATCTTGAACAATATCAACTGTTACTAATGAAAAATCATCATTTACGGGAGAAATACCATCGCTATCTGGAGTACCCAACGTACCCATACCACGAGAGGAAACGCCTAACTGAACACCACCTTCAAGCAAACCTTTTACGATTTTACCGTTAGGAGTATTAAGAATAAGCGCCTTTCCAACCACATTATCTCCTTGCCATTCAAGGGAAAGGATGCGGTGAGAAACATTTTGGTAGTCAACAATAGGGGAATCTGGATGATTTAATTCACCAACAGCTCGACCCGTTTTTACTTGTTTTTCTACATATTCATTTACGGCCTTTTCAAGGACGTCTTTGGAATACCGTCTTTTATTACGGTTTCCAGTTGTTTGCATGAAAATACCTTCAATATATACATCACCATTACCTTCTATCTTTGCTTCGGTAATTTGATTATATTCTTTGATAAGTTTCATTTGTTTTTTTTCCTGCTATGTCTTTTTATTAAACATTGATTGCGCAACTTGAGGCTCTTTTGCTCGAATAGCAGCACCAACCTTTTGATCCATAACACTCATAAATGTTTTTTCGGCCTGACGATTACGATTATTGGCCAAATGATTAATTAATTCTTTTACACTGTTACTCATTTTATATCCTTATTATTTATATATTTTATTTTTCTAAAGATTGTCAATATCTATTTCATCGCCGCCGATATCGAGATCTTGATCAATATCAGTTGCCGCTCCAGCGGGTGGACCAGGTTCAATCTCATCACCAGTGTCTATTTCATCGCCAGCGGTTGGTATATCTAAAGCATCTACACCGCCACCACCAAAGTCAGATGGCATAAATTCTTCGCCTTCATTATCAATTTTACGGAAAAGATTATCATTAGAAATATACTCTTTTCTCATTTCATCTTTGATTTTTTCAACTTCTTCATCAGTTTGCTTTAGAACATGTTTACGGACATATTCTCTAGAAAAGAATTCATTAGGATTAAAGCCAAGATCTTTTAGAGTATTAACTCTTTCTCTGAAAATTTCAGCGTCTTTAAGCTCTGAATAATAATTGTCACGATTATAATCAACAATCAATTGCTCACGAATATTATCCCACTCGTGATCTTTAATGATTCCTTTTAATACCAATTGGGTACGTAAAAGGTCTTTAAACAATTGACCAAAACGAACTCTTAGTCTATCAACAAACTTTTGAAAACGTATTTCTTCACGGTCAATTTCACCATTTTTACCAATATTAAATGTTTGCTCGTTTGGAGTCAAGCGCCCAATTGGAACATTTAAAGATTTATAAAGCCTTTGTTGAAAATACTCAACATCAGTAATATTACCTAGGTTTTCTCCACCACTTAAAGTAGATACCTCGGTTCCTTTACCACCAGCTGTTTTAGGAAGCCAAAAGTCTTCAAGCATATGTTGATGATGTCTATTAGAATTGATTTCACCGGTAGTAGCGTCATAAGTAATTTTATTTTTATACTTAGACATAAGATTGTGAATATATTCTTCGGCTTGCTTTTTAGGCATATCGCCAACATCAATTGAAAAAATACGACGTTCAGGAGCTCGAACCGTACGATAAACAATAAGAGAATCTTCCATCATTCGTAGCTGATTAATACAACGTAATGATTTGTGTAAATATGAAAGAGATACTTTACGCGATGCATCTGTTAGGCCTGAAGTCACATAGGCAACAGTGTCTTTAGCTAGCTTCAATCCAGCAGCATTATCACCGCCCATTGACGTACCATATGTATTCGTAGAAGCATTCGTATTATATTGATCTTCTGAGTAGATAAAGTACTCTTCTACACTTTTAATAAAATCAACACCGGTACGTGGATCTTTTTCTCTTTCAATTTCTTTGATTTTACGAATTTGAGTCGGATTAATTGCTCGTAATTCTAAAATACCTTTTCGCGGATTATCAAGATCAATTACAATATGGTAAACACATTTTCCATCAATATACCATCTCCGAAAAATATCAGTGCCATATTTTCTAAATTCTAGTTTAGTTAAAATATGATCGAATTCAGCATGCAATTTTTCTTTAACACTATCGTCAATATCTACGTGATCTAGATTTAAAGAAATTGGAATATCTTCATCGTTATTAACAATAGTTTCATTCACAATTTCATGAATGGCTGCATCAACTTCTGGTTGCATTGCAGCATTACGATATTTAGCAATTAGATCTCGTTCACTCGCATAATTGTCGCCGCGTGTATCAAGAGTTTGACCGAAGAAACCGCCGGCATTGCCGTACATAATTTCTGCTGATTCATTTTCTTCTTGTGGTGATACAAAGGACTTAGCAGATTGATTTTTCTCTTTATCGCTTTCAATTTCAAAGCCAAAGAAATCTCCTTGCTTCATTTCCTCACGAGCTTCATCAGAATCTTTAAGCTCATTGCCACTCTTTTTTAAGTGTCGAGGATCAACAACCATATTATTTTTCCTAAAATAGGGGTACAGATTTATTCTATACCCCTATTTATATAGTTTATAAGATGCTACCTACAATAGTGTCAGCTGACTTCCAATGCTGATAAGCAAAGTTTACTGTAAATTCTTCAATAGAAGTAGCAGCATCATATTTTAAATCAATTGCTCCAATTGTTGCTGGGAACGCATTTTCAATAATGAATTCCTTAATAACTTGTTCTTGACGATTTAGTTGTTGTATACGAATGTCAGCAGTATATTCAGTAACATCGCTTAAACCTTCATTTGTTTGAAGATTATTGATTCCATTTTGCCAGCGAACAAAGGCGCTATGTACATCAAAGGATTCATCATTGTACATAGTAACCTGCCAATTTTCAAAGGTACGATCACCAGCTAACTTTAACATACGTCCACGAAACGGGACTTCAATAACGTTAACTGTCGCTCCTGGAATCTGGCCAGCCCGGCAAAGGAAAGATGATTTCTGCGTTTCTTGACCGTTTTGAATGGCATAAGTTGGGAAGTTAACGATAATCTTAAATAAATTACCGCGTGCTCCACCATTAGCAAGCTGAGACTTAAAGTCGTTAATGTTTAATGTCATTTAAAATCTCTCCTAAGATACGATCGTATCAAAGCTAACACCAGTACGTGTTGCAATGAAGTTAAGTTGAATAAAGTTAATAGAGCGCGCCGGCTGTACATAAATATCAGCAACGAACTCATTGCGGTCTACTACATCGCCAGGGTTATTTGTTTCATCACAAACCACGGCAAAATTAGTAATACCTTGTTGTCCTTGAATCGTGCGAAGGAAAGGTTCAACAATATTTTTAAATTGAGATCTCGTAAACTCATTATTGAATTCAAAAAGAATATCACGAGCTGCAATTGTAATGCTCTTCTCCATAAGAATAAAGAGACGGCGAACATTGACACGATCAAAGGCAGAAGGTCGACCAGTATGTGTTTTATCACCAAAGAGAACTGTACCTTCACCAGGGAAAGTTACGATTGGATTAATTCCGGCTTTATATAGAGTATCGCGATCAGCTTCTGTAGGATTAAATGCTAGCTTGACAACGTTACGAATCTGTCCTCTACGGAATCCTGCTGGAGAAAAGAAAGAACCACGAGTTCTATCAGTTTCTGCCATAAGACCAGCAACTGAACCAGAGGCTGGAATATTAATCAGACCATCGTTAAAGCGATCATATACAATCAAACGGCCAGAATCAACAACAGCGTATGTCGAAGAAGTAAAGGCATCTGCTCTTGTTTTAATTTCTGCCGTTGTATCATCAGCCGCAGCAGGTGAAAGAGTACATACACAATCTTTACGTGATTCACAGATTCCAATAATATCATTGGCAACTGTGGTTTCACCACCAGTTGGCAAGTTAGGACCAATCAGAATAGAAACATCTGAGTTGGCTGAGTCGGTGAAAAGAGCATAACCAGTATCAAATTCGCTAGCAGTAAGAGCAGCAGAATCAACACCAGCAGTTAGCGCTGTAGAAACAACTCCATTAGATGGTGTAACAGCGTAATCTAATGTACCAGTCGCAGCATTCCCAGCTTGAGGGAAGTTTGAAGTATCTGTTGCGCCAAACCAAATATAAGAAGAATTGTCGTTGATTACTGTCTTGTAATAGTTAGATGCGCCAACTTCTGTTTTTGCGTCAGATGCTTGGGATAGGAATGGATATACTTCCAATACAGTTCCAGGAGTTCCACTAATTAGACCATCTTCATCAATGACAACGACATGGATTTCATCATTTGATGAACCACGTGCATTTGAATAAGAAGATGTACCAACTGGACCAGTAAACCGATTAGAGTATGTCCAACTATCAAAGTTTGTTAGAGTTGTAGACGTATCTGTTTTAAATCCAAAAACTTCTACTTTAAGGGAATTGCCAAGCGCGCCTGGATATTTAGCAACCCAGTGACCTTGGTTAACAAACGAAAGTGTTTGTCCATCATAGTTTGTTTTATTTTTGATGACTGTTGAAGCATCACCACCGCTATTTGCGTTATTGGCGGCAGATGTTACAGTACGAACTACTTCAGCATTATTGCTGTAGCTTAAAAATTGTGCGAGAATATGGTAGTCAATGGTTTCTGCTGACGTAGGGGTTCCAAATTTAGCAAGAACTTCGTTTTCGGAACCAACCGTAGTGATCTCTTCAACAGGACCCCAACGGAAGTTACCAACAAAACCACCAATCGATGTGGAGACAGCGGGTGCACGAGTTGTATTATCAATCTCGGCAATGCTGACGCCGGGTGAAACGCGATTCAAAGGCATTTATTTTTTTCCTTTATGGCTTGAATGATATGGCGATATAACAATTAAATAATAAGAAAAATCAACTTACAACATACTATTTATAATTTCTAGTTTTCCTCGATTATAATACCAAATACATCATCCCTTTTAAATTTTACAATGCTTTCGTTATTCTCATTTTCTACTTTATATACAACGTTCTCATCGCCATCTTCTTCATTAATTGATCCTATAAATGGAACTGATTCTGCTATAAGTCTATTCTTTTCATCTGTCATCATATCACGTATATTTTCATCTGTAATATAATTAAACATATTAGTAGAGGCAAAATAACCAAACATAACAAGAGTCATAACTAAGTCATCATGGTTACCACGTGATGCTTCATATGAAGTTCCCTTTGACTCGAAGGTGCCAAGCTCACGAATAGTTTCAGCATCATATAGTTCAAGCTTTCCTTCTTCAATAAGATCCTTTACATTAGAACAACCAATACGTTTAGTTTTACGAGTCATTTCTAAACCATACGTAGTCCCTTGAGCCACTTTTCCGACGTACATGTTTTCATACTCGTAATCATAACGAAGAGCTCTCCAAACTAATGAGCCCTGATCATTTGATTCGACAACAAGATATGCGTTGTTATAATACTTTGCGATTTTATGTATCATGTCAGGAAATATAAGTGGCGACACCAAGTTATTTCGATATGTTGCTACCTGTTTAAATGGAACTGTAGTGACATCAATCACATTAAAGGCTGAATAATCTTGACCTCTACCACGTGCAGTGTCAATAGTCATGACATAATTATGGTTTTCCTTTTGTCTTTCGTAAATATATGTATCACCTTTAATCTCTTTTGGATTAATCGCACGCAATCCTAAAAGAGAATTTGGTGTTAAGAGTGTTCTACCAGTTCCTCTACCAAATGAATTGCCAAACTCCTGCTCAAATTGATCTTGAGAGGTATTTGAAATAGTTTGTTCTTTCCACTTTTCATCACGGCCTGGAACATCCCACCAATCTACTCGACTTGCTTTAAACTCATTTGTTTTTTGTACACCTCCTTCATAAAGCTTATGAAACATATTACCAATACCATTTGCGGTAGAAGTAATAATGACGCGTGAGGTTTTACCAGATGACACGACTGGATATGTTGAGGTATAAAACTCAGTGTCATTTTCAACAAACGCAAACTCATCGAGATAAAGAAGACTTACAGACTTACCACGAATAGAAGATGATGAAGTTGCATGCGCTTCAATTCGAGTGTTATTTGAAAACTCAATGCTACCTTTGTTTAATGCCTTACAACCTGGTTGTAAAAAGAATGGTAGATTCTCGAGCATTAATGTGATACGAGATAGCATCTCTTTTGATGTTGCGGCTTTGTTAGCAAGAACAGCAATGAGTTTGTCAGAATGAAAAATAGAATACCAAAGCAAATACGCACAAACCGAAATAGACTTACCTGATTGTCGACAAGCAAGAACAACATTAAATCTATTATCATTGAAAGTTTTAAATAGCTTTTTCTGATAATCATATGGCTTAAAGTATACTAAACCTTTATCAATATGAATAATCTTAATATAGTTCTCAACAAAATAATCAACTGATTGTTTACAACGTACGTATTCTTCTAGTTCCTCTTGCGTAAAAGAGTGTTGAACGCCATCTCTCTTAACAGAAATATTGCCCAAATAGCCTTTATGCTGGTCGGTATTTTTTTCTAGATTAATCTTCGGTTTCATCAAAATCTGCGTCAATTATTTCATTACGTACATTATCTATAGCAGAAAGAAGTTCTTGAGTTGTGCCTTCAAAGGCTACCGTAGGTTGTTCGTTTTCCTGTAGCAACTGCTTAGGGCGATCTGCCGGTGAGGGTCCATCCTGAGTAATAACTTGCATTTTTCTCTGTAGATCAACCAACTTACTATTTATATCCGCAGTATGCTTAATGCCATTGAAAAGAACTTCATACGCTCTTGGATGCTCTGCGTCCTTCGAAAGCTGTTGCAAATCTTGAATCGCATCAATAGAAACCTGAATTAGCTCATGATACGTGTCGCGCGAAAACGTATAATCCTTTTCAAGATCATCTGCCTCATCAATTTTAGCAATTAACTTTTTTGCGGTTTCTTTGTTATCCACGTTGGAACTCTTTAAATGTCTTACGCTCGGTCTTTGGCTCACTTAGTTCTTGATACTTACGAAACGTCTGATACGTCGAAGGAGGGATGAGACCGAGTTTACCATCTGTTACTTTCTTTAGCAGCATATGAGCAACAAGAACCGTTGCCGGCCCAGTGCCCGGTATTGGAACTGCAGCAAAAGCTCCAAGACCTATCATACGAAGAAAGTCACCCGTCAACTTAGCCATAGACCTACTAGCCTTTGCTAATGTCTCAGGACTAGGGTTTGCCACCGCAGCTTCAATATTACTAAACTCACGATTATACGTATCGCTAAACGCTTTAGACATTTTCTCAAGAGACGCTGCTCTATCAGCTTTCTTAAGAGTTAGCGCCTGACCAAAGAACTTAATTATGCCATCCATAAGGTCAGAGTTATCAGAACCAATAATTTTCCTGAGGCTATCAACAAACCCTTCGTCTAGTATTTCTTCGTTCATTACTCAAACCCATATGTATATGTTAAATCAATAGTATGTGTATCATTTGGATCATTTGCAGATTGTGGATTTACTGATTGTGTAATTGTTAACTCATCAGTGGTATTAGACGAATCAGTAAAGTTTACAATAGAATTCAATATGACATTCTTATTATCGTCAATTCTGCCGAAAATATTCATTCTGACATCAAACGCTAAAGTGTATACGATCTTACGATTTCTAACAAAATCATTCTCATATGTGTCTTCCTTTGATACATTCAGCAGCTTAAATATAACTTCATCTGTAAATGTTTCACCATCAATTGGATAATAAGAACGACGAATAGATGGCTTAAAATAAGGAATAATTTGCTCTACGATTTGTAAAGCTTCATCTTGAGTTTTTGCGTATACTAATAAATTAAGAGGAATAATGTATGGAGCTGGTGAATATACCGACACTGGATCACCTGCTGCATTTACTAATTTACATACATTATTTTTCGGAAGCTGGCGCTCGGTATCATACGTAAGCGCACCCGCAATTTCAAATGACATTCTAGGTAACGTTAGTGCTACGCGTTCATCTGTCAAATCTGGATTTTCTGCTAAGCGAACTAGAAATGATTCTCTTGGCGCATATGCTAAAGGAACTCGCCTTTGATTCGATAGTTTACCAGAACCATCTTTTCGAGCAACGTGTATATCATTAAACATATCACCAAATAGGGCAACGATTTTTCTAATAATACCGTTATATGAATATGTTCCGTACATTAAAAATCACCAAATGGGTTTGTAGAATCGAAAGCTGTTATGCTATCAGCGATCTCTTCAATCTGGTCATTACTAGAATAACCTGTGTTATTGTTTTCACTAATAGAAAGTATAGTGGCTGTTTGTCCAGATGTTTTTCCGGTAATGGTTCCAGCGCTAAACGTAACAAACTTATTCGATTCATTACGCACATTTGATACATGCATAAGATTTATGTTATTACCATTCGATAATTTTTGGATTTCAGCAGTAACAGTATTTGAGCCAACAGTTTGAGAGACTAATTCACCGTCGGTAAATCCTGATACCGAATCAACCGTAAGTATATACTCAGTGGCAAATTTATGTTCATCAATTCCAATATCATCAAGATCCATATTTTCTCCGGAGTACTCAAAGAGTGAGGCGTTAAGTTTATATACCGGAAGATTATTGAGTTGATAAAAAGGTTTTTCATGCTCAACGAAGGTAATTTCAAAAATAGTATTAGATGCTGGCATATAGATAAGATCACCTTCTCGAGGACGAGAAAACTCATCTATATTAGTTCCACTTAAAACAGGATCTTCTTGACTATTATTTGAATCATGTCTTGAGAGTATGACATTTGGACCTTCGATACTCACGGTTCTAGATTTAATTATATTGCCAGCACGGTCTAATGTTTCAATTCTATCTGTAGCGGTAGGAAGAAACCCTTGGGCTACTACACTTTCCCATCTACTCTTTGCAACAACAAATGTAGCTTCGTCGCGAATCTCTACGCCAAACTTTTGGAATATATCGCCGCTATCAAATCCTGTTTTATTTTCAATATACATTTCGATTTGTAACGAGTTTTTAAATTTAGAGAAAATGTCTTCTCCAAAAATATTATCTTTCGTTACAATTTCTCGCGGCACATAATGATAATCTTGGCCATATATTTTTAAGGCCTCAATAATAAGATTCTCATATAGACTTTGTTGAGTACTAAGCCCGCCGCTTTCAGTAAAATTTGGATTGAGTGCCATTTACTTATCCAATAAAAAAATCAACCGGCGGTTGATACCTGCGTTGCATCTCGTCTTCGAGCTCAGCTTGACGCGCTTTTCCTTCATTATAAATTGTAGTGCCGTCCATAGTAATACCACCAATTAGTTCAACACCGTTAAACTTAATTAGATTTAGACCCCATTGCTTTTGTATTAAAGCTTGAGCATATGCCTTTAGCCAACGGTCATTCCACGCATTTGCGGTTGCGGCTGGATCAATGAAGCGATATCCACGTGTTACGATATAGTCTCCAGGCTTAACATCGTCATCCCAATCAAGTTGAATATTTAATTTATTTTCGTAACGTGAATATTGAAAATGATCTATACCCTGAAATAAATCATCTAAAAGGCCAAGATATTGTCTGGCTTGTACGTATGTAGTAACACCGCCCGAAAATGATAAATCAAATAAGTCATTCAAATGTAATTGATACTCAATGTTGAACAGAGAGCTATCAAAACCAGACCTTTGATTAATTGGAATTACTCGAGTAATATATGCTACATTGTTTCCAACCGTGATATATTCATTATCAATGTCCGTTTGAGTCAGTTGTGTTTTAAAATAGTCTTCAACTAACGCATCTACATGAAACTCTTGCCAATATTGAATAGCATCATCAATACGATCTTCAACTTGATTATCAGATACATTGATTTCTAGAACATCTTTACCAAGTGCTCTTAAGCAGAATTCTTTAAAATCAGTGCGTGTTCCTGGCTGTGCCATTAATGTATCCTTTTAGAATATATTTATATGATCCTATCAAGTACAAGAGTGATAGTACCATCATCTTGAACAGTTCCTTCGCCATCACGTATTTCAAAAAAGATTTGAGAAGTTGCTGAGTTAGTACCAGTGAGAGACCAGGTGCGTGATGATGTGAGAGCTTGCCATGTATTGAGCGTGCCTGATGGTGTTGAACCACTACTAAGAGTTGCTCGTATCTCATAGTCGCCTGGGGCAGATGACTTTGGATCGACCCAATCACCTAACGAAGCTGAAGGCGTGCCAGACGGCGCAACAATGTCACCGTCAGATTGAAACTGCACAGAAGCAGTATTTGTTCCCGAAACAAACTGAGTCGTGATAGTTCTTGTAGGAACTCTGATAACATCAGCCGGCTCTGCCGAGTTAATACACTGCGCCAGCATATGAAGAATCATACTCATTAAGTTAGATTTCCAAATACATGACAGTCTGTGCTAGTACGAAATAATACCGCCATAGTACTATTTCCTGCCAAAGTTACTGAAGCAGTATTAGCACCATTAAAGAACATAGACAAACCAGATCCACGCGTAATAGTTCTAGAAGTACTTCCAGTACTAATGATAACAATATCACGTCCTGTAAAGGTTCCACTTGGTATTGTTATATCACCATCCGCGAATACAACTGTATTAGCATCAGCCGATGTAATAGAAGTACGAGACGCTCCGGTAGATCGTCCAGTTATGGTGTCAGCGGTAAAGTCACCACTAACATCAACGTCGGTTGGCAAGCCAATAGTAACAGTAGAACCTTCTGATCCAGAACCAGATACTTCTACTTCATTGGCTGTTCCAGCGATTGTTGCAATATAATTACCTGTTGTGTTTGTTCCTAAAGCAACTGCATTATTTGTTATTGTTGCGGTCAATGTTCCAGAAGCAAGATTCGTAAGAGTAACTGATCCGCTTAAGTCTCCGGCAAGAGTAATGACCGGATCAGGAATATTAGTAAAGTTTGCAAACTCTAGGTAATGTGATCCTTGTTGACCATCGAGTAAATCAGCATCTAAGCCAGAAGTAGCACCATCATTGCCAGCATGCCAAATAACGTTATTAGTATTATTATCTCTAATATATACGCTTGATACGTTTCCATTATCTATGCCAGAAAATATATGAGAACCTTCTGTTTCAATGAAAAGAGAACCACCGTTTTGTCTGATGCGCGATTCGTCAGATCCAGAGCCTTGATCAGTTTCATTAAGAATAATTCTAGGCTCAGCCAAAGAAACTGTTAAGTTACCGGTGATAGTTCCACCGGTAGAAGCTAAGTAACTTAGGGCTGGAATTCTTGCTGAGTCAAATGTGCCTGTTGTAACCTTTGACGCATCAAGACTAGGGATTCTAGCGGAGGCAAAGGTTCCGGTAGTAATTTTTGATGTGTCTAGACTTGGAATACGAGATGCTGAAAACGTTCCAGAAGTAATCTTTGACGCGTCAAGACTAGGGATTCTAGCTAAGGCAAGGGTTCCGGTAGTAATGTCAGCCGCATCATGAGTTTGAGCAGTTAGCTCTTGCTGAACAAATTCTGTAGTTGCTAATCGTGTTGAATCATTACCGGTCGCCTGTGTTACTGCGGTTGGGTTTCCGGTAAAAGTAGGAGAAGCCAATGGCGCTTTCAAATCTAATGCCGTTTGAAGACCATCAATATTACCAATCACATGGTTATGAGAATCATCGACAATAGAAACTGTAAGAGTACCAGACGCAAGATTTGTTAGCGTCACACTACCTGTCGCATCACCCGCTAAGGTTATGACTGGATCAGCAACATTTGTCAGATTAGTAAAGTCTAAGTAGTATGATCCTTCTTGACCGTCAAGTAAGTCAGCGTCTAGTCCCGATCCAGAACCAGCGGCAAATCTAGCGGTTGGAATAGTTCCAGAGCTAAGATTACTTGCGTTAGTGTAGTAGCTACCTTGTTGACCATCGAGTAAATCGGCATCTAGACCAGAAGCAGCGCCATCATTACCAGCATGCCATACTGTATTCGATGATACTGCCAACACACCGGTCGATGTGTTCCACGTAAAATTAGAATTACCTTCGATCGTACCATCACCCGTCCATACCGCAACTTGATTATCTGCTGGCGTACCAACTTTTAAAACATCACCGCCACCAGAAGCAGCAACTGCGCTTTGTACGAATTGGGTTGTAGCAATTTGAGCTGTAGAAGTTCCAGACGTAGCAGTTGGCGCCGTAGGAGTTCCGGTCAAAGCCGGTGAAGCTAGGGTAGCATATGTGCCAAAGTCAGAAATCTGCGACTCAGTAATTGATAGAGCGGCTTGATGTTGAGTGACATTTGACTGCGCAATTCGAGCATCTAAAAAGGTGCCAGAAGTAATAGCGCTTGTAGATAAACTTAAACTGCCGATTTCCTGCTGAACAAATGCTGTAGTAGCTATTTGTGTAGTATTAGTCGATCCAGAAGCAGTTGGTGCCGCTGGCGTTCCAGTAAAAGTAGGAGAGGCTAACGATGCTTTACCTGCTAAGTCAGCATCAACCTCATTAATAGCAACAACTAAGTTGCCGTTGGCGGTTGTTGTAAGTGATGATAACGTGCCAATCTCGCCATCAATTTCGTTAATTGCGGTTGCAACACTAGTTGCCGTAGTCGTAAGAGTAGAGATTTCGCCTACGTCTGTCACGAAAAGATTATATTGATCTGCCCATGCACCGAGTAGTGTTGAATCTGTTACTGATCTATCTGCCATTCTTTAACTCTTGAACTGTGCTGTTTAACTTATTTATCTGCTCACGTAATTCATTTAATTCTGTTCTAAGCATTTTTAGCTCTATGTCTTTTTCTCTTTGAGCCGATGCTATTTGCCTCGCTGCCTCTAACTTTTTCCTATTGACAGAAACAATTGCTCCATCTTTATTACGCCTAAGATCAGGTTTACCTTCAACTTTTAACATTATGTAGCTAAAGCAATACTTCTAAAGTCAGTGAGACGAGGAACATCTGACGTTGTTGGTGAACGGAATACTAATTTATATTGATAACGTGTAAATGGATCTAGCGTAGTCGTCGTTGTTGGTATTGTATATTCGTACTCACGGAATATTTCAATATTATCATCGGCTGGTATGACTTCGTCTGGAGTCGCTAGTGTCCAATCAACTTCAGTGAGATCTACATCATCGCCAGAATTAGCTACACGGAAGTAAAGGTCAATGAATGTTCCACTAGGACGATTAGCGGCAAAGAATACTTTTAGGCCAATTGCCTCTTCATTAAGAGTAATTGCTTTAAATATATGTTTAGCTGTAGCCGTACCACCCGTCGCATCTGTTTCTGCGACATATATTTCAGGAGTATTATAACCAGCTGTCGATCCTGAAGCTTCCTGATTATCAATGCGGTTTCTAATTACGCCGGCCGACATTCTAGATAAGTCAATTACCGGAGCAACAAAGTTTGAAGTGCTTGATAGAGTTGCTCTCATCGTAAGTGATTTTTTGCCAGCACCTAGGTTTGTGGTTTCGTTTACTGTTGAAGCAACAACCTGTGGTCCTTCAAATGTGTTATTTTTATTGATTAGCATACTTGAAAATGTACTATCTTTTACATATTCAGTTTCTTGCTGTGAAGGTGAAGCACCGGTCGTAGTTTTAAATGCCCAATCAACTGTGGCATTTGGATGACTTAGCTGATTTATATTTGGATATAAAGTATCAAATTGATTTTGGCCTGTTGCGAATCCATTTGAACCACCACCGGATACTGCGCTTGTACTTGTTGCGGCCGAAACTACGATAGTAAAGCTATCAAAGTCTTCAGCATCTGCGACAGTATGCGTAGTATTTAATTGGCCAGCGGTAATACCACCTACCGCGGTAAGGCCACTAAATGTTACGGATGAACCATTCGTAAGACCATGATTAGGCATAGTTACTCGAATAGTTGGAGCGGCTTGAACATTCGTTACGCGAATTGAATCGGTGGCTAATGCAACCTCTGGTAAACTTACGTTTTCGAAATATGCTACAGTGTTTGTGCCGATATTAAACTCAGCTCTATTAAGTCTAAACATTAAGTCGCGAGATTGGTCAGGCGTCCATGTAGATCCATTCTGAGATTTAAAGAAAGAACCAAGTGTTGGTTGTTGCATTACACGTTGTGTAGTTGAACCAAACAAAAACTCGGTAACTGCTGCAGTCCAAGCTTCATAATCAAGTGATTCAGAAATAACAACAATGGCATATTCATTTAGTCCGTTGAGATATATTGGTGCCGGAAACGTAAACTTTGTTAGTGCTGCTCGACCAGAAGGACTATTCGGATCGGTCGTAGTATTAACATCAGCCGCAGCAACCATCACCTCACCACCAGGTACAGGTTGATTTGTTGGTATACCATTTACCATTGGACGTATTTGAACACGAACAGGTTGCCCACCCGTAGTTGGTTTAGTTCTAAAGAACAAGTCAACCGAAGTTATATATACTCCGGTTTCTCGTTCAACCAAAAAGCTTTGTGCAATTGGATCGATCCAAACAACTGGTTGCGGAGATGGCTGTGGACGTATCGTAGTAACCTGAGTACTTTGTGTTTCCAATGTACCTTGCGCAGTATATGTAGAAAATGCTGAAGAAACGGCATCATCATCAGTAGTAGCCACAGAATCACGTACTTTAAATTCACGAGCACCGGTTCTAAATCGAATAGAATCCGTATTTGGAATAAAGAACGAACCTTCAATCGTACCATTTGCGTCAGAAATTAGATTACTAGAAGTTTCTGGATGACCAGATAGAAACTCAGTTTCATTATTTCCGGTCAAATCGTCAGCAACATCTGCCATAAATTGGAATGCTTCTTCACGACACCAGTCAGAAACATCTACTCCATCAAAAAACGGAGTATGTTGCATATTAGGCAGTAAGCCTTCAATCTTAAAAAAAACTTTTCTTGAACGAATAAATGGAATAAGCGTAGTACTAACTGTTATAGTATCAGTTGTTTGCGTAATTCCTCCTGGTAAGGAAATAGTCGTGACTCGTGGCGTTAGCATAAAGTAATTACCTTTTGTTTTCTACACCTATTTATATATTAAAACCGTACGCGCTCAAATTCATTTAGAGCACCACCACCGCCTGAACTCCATGGATCAACAACTGGTGGCGTATTATCAGTTATGTTATCATCACCGGTCCAATTCCAATTCCAGTTATCCCAGTTATCGTCAAGATTAGGAGATACCACCGGTGTTCCGGTGCCTGGATTTAAACTACCAACTTGTGTAACCGCGGTCGTTGTGGTTTCAACATCTCTCCATTCATCTGAATCTGGAGAAAGTGTAATAAAGCCAATACCGGTTGTGATAGCGTAAGGATTAACATTCACTACGCTTGATGCCTGAAGCTGTTCTGTTTCAGCAACTTCAGTATATTGCATGAATAATTGATCGCCCTTTTTAATAACGTTATTTGATATATCGTTATCGCCGCTTGTTGATTTGTAAATTAGGCGTGTATTCTTTTCAACAAATTCGGCACGAACTTCACCAAGACGTGGATTAATTGATGAACGATTATTAGGATTATCAACATCTGAGAACCTATGGTCATCAAAGGAATCTACAAAAAAGCCAGCTTGAAATCTGCTGTTACCATTTGCGTCAATAACGTTTAGGTTAGAAGTTTCATTTTCAAGCAATGATAGAGTAGACCATTCTTCAACACGAGAAATACGAGACTCAAGTCTACCGATATCTCTCATTGTGTAGCGCTTATTTTCAATGAAGCTCATTCCAACATCTAATTGGTCTAGAGTACCTGGACCAAAACGAACTACATATAGTGGCATCACATCATTTGGAATTGGCGGTGGAACCGGCGTTTTTGAAGAAATGCCTTTTGCAAATCCAAAGTTACCTTCAGAAGAAAGATATAGGATATCAGTACGAGGAAGATAGAAAGTGACGTCAGCTTGTATAGCTTCACCGTTAAGAGGTATCTCATTAACCAACGCGCCAGCTGTGCTATAGTCAGTGTTATCATCGTCAATAACAGGTCGGAAATCAAATACTTCAGCTAGGAAAACACTAACACCATCAGGTCTTACAAATGTTGGAATATTAGTATATGAATATGACGGATCTGAAATAAATGAGTTATATGAATCAACATTGAAATAATCGCCAGCGCCATGCTGAAAATATTTAAATGTAACTTTTACATTTCCGCTTGGGGCAGAAGCACCAGATTTCAGCTTTAGCTTACCAATTTGATAAGAATTCGTACGTTGACCATTATCAAGTGTGTAACGATTGGTAATATCAGCATCGCCATCACTAACATCTTTTACTACGTCAATGACATAGATATCATGCTGACCTAAGCTAACTTCATTGGTTCCAACACCACCAGTTCCTGGAGTAATTACTGAATCGGTAACGGTCGTAAGAGTTTTACTTCGTGCTGAAGTTGTAGTAGTCGTTTTATCTACATATGCTATAAGTGTATGAGCGGTTGATGCCGCTAATCCAGAAAGTGTAATTGTTTGTAAACCAGCCGTAGTAGCTGATACTGTAACAATAGTACCTGAATTATTTACAAGAATCCATCCAGCAGTATTAGCCCATGTTACATTCGAATCAAGGGTATCGAGCGTCTCATTGCCAGAACCGTCAGTAGTAAAAGTAATACGTCGCTGTGCTCTTACTGTAATATCTTGAATAGTTTGTATACGCGACCGCAACATTGGAAACAGTAATGTGTTATTCGCCGTATCTTTTAATTTAGCATTATCGCTTGTGAGTACGTTACCAGCATCATCAATAATGTTCGCTTCAAATCCAGTAGCTTGAAGATCGCGAACTTCATTAAAGCCTTTTGCAGAATTCATTGAAACATCAAAAAGATAGAAATGATAAATTGAAGCTGACTTATATTCAACAGCACGAACTCTTGCTGTACCAATTGTAGCATTAGTCGAATCTCTAAGATTAACTAACTCAAATGTAGAAATATCTGGTAGACCAGTCGGAGCTGAAGTCCGAACATAATTACCAAATGTCACTGGAATACTAGCGTTATTTTGAGTTTCTGTATCTAGAGCTCGATCATGAATAATATTTGTTGATGTATATTTTTCAATTTCATAACCACGAACATATGCTTTACCGGGATCGGCAACGAATGTAAGTTTCGTATCATCGCCTGATGTCAATTCGCTGTGAATAATAAATGGATCGACTGTATAGTTCCCAGACTCATCGAATGTTCGACGTGCTAACTCATCACCAATTAAAGAGTATTGAGTTCTAGTCAGTGACTGTACTACACGTGTACCTTTAATGATCGCGATCGTAAAGTAATCTACGTCAACATCACCATTCGTATCTTCAATGTCTGATTTTTTTGTAAGTGTCAGTGCGTATTTAAGACGATCGGCGCCTGGAGCATTTACATTATTTGTTCCGGCCGCGTTTGAAAGAAGTGAGCTATCGCTTCCGGAAGTAACAATACTTTCGCCAACAACGAGTCCAACCTCAAACTCATCAGATGCAACTCCATATTTTTCTAGAATAAGTGATTGCGATGTAGCAACAACAAAGAATCCATTAACAAAGTAAATACCTTTATCAAGATTCGCTTTTGTTCCTGTGCCAGTTGCAGATGCCGCGGCAACAGTAAATGCTCCACTCGATCCACCATTAGGATTTGTAAATGTAAGTGTTTCGCTATTTTGAAACCGGCCACCAGTGCCAGATCCACCGTCGGTATAACGTATGTATAGAGTCGCAGGATCTGATCCAGCGGCCGCTACAGCTTGAATTAAAATAGCAGTGATTCCGCTAGTGCCACCTACAACAGTGGCTCCAGCTTGGATACTAGAAATATCAACATCTTGAACCTTCACAAACTCATAATTAGAATCAACTGAGATTCCACCAGGAATAACAACAGTGCCATCTTTAAAAATATTTTGACCAAACCGAGTAATTTGATTCTGCAAAATAGTTTGAAGTTGAGTTAGCTCTCGCGCTTGAACTGCCCGAGAAGGCCTAAATAGGAGTCTATGAAAACCTTTATCTTCATTAAAGTCATCATAGTATGGTGCGAGACTAGTATCAATTGCCATTCGTATTTCTTCTTTTTCTAAAACTGTACTACGAGTTTAATATCTTCGGTCTGATCAGCGGCACGAGAAACTGGCGAGCGATTTTCTAAGTAAACCATTCTACCCGAAAAGTTATCAATCTCTGATGGGTTCGATGCACCCGAAGCAGCAATTGTTCCGGTTGATGTACCAGCACCACTTAACGATTCACCATCAGTAAACGCAGTATATCCTGTGTCATCGGTTTGAGTATAATACAAATAGTTATTAGCGGAGTCATAGTAGTTAATATATGCTTTAGCGCCAGACGATCCACCAGTAATAAGATCATCTTCTGCCCATGTTCCACCGCCAGCAACATCAAGGAAAGGCATTGCAGTTCCGGTAGATGCCGTATAAGCTTTTTGAGTGACACTACGATCAAGTGGATTTTTAATGATCATTAGTTGGCGATAATTATTCGATGGAATAAAATCACCTGAACCTTCGGCGCCGGTCAACACAACATTATACATTAGATAGTTTGCTTGAAGATCAATGACTGGATCATAGCCAAAGCCACCCTTTACAGCAGTAAATTGTGGAACTAAGACCGCATCAGTTCCAGCGGTTGTTTCAGCTGGTGTAACCGTAGCATTAGTATAACTATATCCAGCAGTATTAATCGTTGGCGACGCTTGAATCGTATTAGAAGTTACTGTAGCGGTTGCGGTTGCATCAAATCCATCACCGACAATATTAAGTGTTAAAGAACCATTCGTATAACCAGATCCACCATTAGTAACATCAATACTTGCAATTTCTCGGCCGAGTGAAACCGGAGCAAGAACTGGATCAATTACAGCTGGTGTAGTAGGCGATCCACCAGTAATTACTACTCTAGCATATGTATATCCTGAACCAACTGCCGTAACGGTAATGCCAGTGATTACACCACCAGCAACAGTCGCTGTAGCGGTTGCGCCTGTGCCATTTCCTTCAATCGCTAAAGTCGGTGCACTAGAATAACCAACACCAGCATTTATAATATTATAATCCCAAATCTGTCCAAGCGTAGAATTGGATGCAACGTTAGCATCACGGAAGACTGGCATAAAATCATTAGTAAGATACTTATCCGACTGAGAAGCTGAAATAGTATAAAGGAACTTCCATACATAACCATCAGCTCCAGCAGATGGGGCAACTGATCCTCTATCTCCGGCAACGCCAGATCCACCATCATCTACACCGTTAGGCTCAGTAGTTGAAGCACCAGCACCCGCTCTCAAACAAATGTAAACGTTCTTTTCACTATTTAGTACATAGTATTGTTTAGTATTTTGCGTAGGATCATTATCATCATACGCTACATACGTGTTACCATTTGTCCAATTATATCGAGGAACGCAATTAGCAATATCAGTGATTTGTTTCATTGATTGCATTGCTAAGCGTGCAGCGTTCTCATCTTCGGGATCAATATTCGGTGTTGGTGGATTAGTATCTGTTGGCCAATCGATTGCACGACCAATCGCCAGATAGTATCTATCGACGCCAGAATCAATATCACGCTTAGTGTATTGAAGATTCTGAAGACGAAACTGATTTGTAATAATTGCAGTCATGTTATCTACACTCTAAGTTACTGTTATCTTTATTTATATAGTTTATGGAAGAAGATCATCATCATTTTCGATTTCTTCTTCGGGCTCTTCTTCTGGTTCTGGCAAATTGTAAAATGTTCTAGCCTCTTCTTCGGTATCAAACCAACGCCAACCTCCTTCGGTTGGATATGTATACGAATCCTTTTCTTCTTTTATAAGGGTATACGTTGGCGCAAACACAAAGTTAGGAGCTTCAAAAAGTTCTTCATCTTCGACTCTAAAAAATGACATAATATTATCCTGACACGGTCCAGTTTTTATTTGTTGCGATTGATGTGTTAACAGCAGGATCATCATGGCCCCACTGATTAGAAATAGTTATGGTTCTACCAGTAGCACCAGTGAGGTCTGGTAGATTAGTGAAAACATTATTAAGTTCATTAGCATCTAATTTTCCAAAAGGAATATAAAAGTTTTGTGTTAGTCCGGTAACCTTACATTTAATTATCGAAGACATATTATTACCAAACGTATGATTATTTATTAATGTTACTCCGCTGAGGTCTAATTCTGGCACTTCCTTTAAACTTCTATTAACATAAAATATATCTCGTATATCATTTACATTATGAAAATTTTCAATCTTTGGTATATATTCTAAAGCAGGGCAATAATAAAACATATATCTTGCTGTTATATTAGAAAGTGATGTAGGTAAGATAATTTTCGGTGCAACCCGCATGCAATAATTTTCGCGAAATAAATTTTCCATATCAGGATAAGTTAAGCTCGATAAATCCATTAACCTAGGATATCGTTTTAACGAAAAGCATCTATAAAACATGTGCTCTACATTTGCACAATTACTTAAGTCCATATCTGGAACAGATTCTAAAGATCTGCAATCATAAAACATATGGCTTGTGGTTATTATTTTTCCAGACGTAAAATCGTAACTATCAGATAAGCTAGTAAGAGAAAGACACTCTCTAAATGTATTAACAAAATTAGTACACCGCGTTGTATCAAACGCTGGCACCTGCGCTAATGATCTGCACACATAAAACATACTTTGTGCCGACAGCGGCGCGGAATTAGACATGTCAATATCTATTCTTTTCAAAGCGTGGCAATGCGAAAACATTTCGTGGGTTCTTGCTAAATTATGCATAGGCGAACCGGTAACATTTTTTAGATAATAACATCTTTCAAACATCGAGTGCGCATCTACTAAATTTGGCGCATGAATTTCTATATTTTCTAAGCCATAACATGAATAAAACATATTAATAGCATTGCCCAGCTTAGGCGCATTAATAACAAAATTTCGTTCGAACCTCAGATTATGACAATCATAAAATAACTGAGTGGCGTTTTGTAGATTTTCAAATACAAATGTACTCGGAATTTCCTTTAATGCGTGACAGGAATTAAACAACCGATTAGCATATGATAATTTTTTATTAAACTTAACATCAACTCGCTCGAGATTATAACAATTAGAAAATAAACTGTATATTCGACTAGCATTTGATAAATCTAAATTAGGAGCACAAATAATATTATAACATTGTTCAAACGTCGATACTGCATCCCCCACAGATGAAAAATCGTATTTTGGTATATTTTTTAAAGAATAACAACCCAAAAACATATAATTAACATCAGTTATATGGCTAGTATTTAAATTTTCCGGAGGATGAGTTAAACTTGTACAATATGCAAATAAGCTATTAAGGCTATACGTAGATGAGGGTATATTGAGCACTGGAACAGATCTAAGAGATCTGCATCCAGTAAACATGTAATTTAGTTCTGATATTCCCAAATTAAATCCAGAAAAAGTTTCCAGTCTATCAGCTCTACCATATCGGTCTATTTGTGTACCGCTTGAATCATATAATCTAAAGATTGAAACTATAGATAAGTTTACGTGTATATCCAAATACGCATACATATGCGCATCGGATGAACTAATTTCATTTGGCAAAGTAAAAGGATTAAAATAAAAATAAGAACAAAGACCATTGAATGTAACAAGAATTACAGCTTGTTTATATGGCAATAAATTAGTAGTGCCAGTAGAATCAAATGTAATTGGTGTTCCATTCTTTTCTTCGGAAATTTGAAATGTATCAGTAGTCGGGTTTACGATATAATATTCTTTATATTCCGAAATATTAGTTGGACCCACCACATCATTTAAAGTAATTTTATAGCCTGAAGGATAGCCATGAGAGCTTCGATTTATTGTATTTGTGCCAATAGTAGCGGGTGCATTTGTATCATCGAATGCACTATTTGAACTTTGATATACATGTTCTGGAAAAAAATTACCAGTACCTTGTGGATCAAATGTCTCAACTGTACCATCTCCCCAATCAACCGTACAGGTGGCAGGTATAATTGAGGATGCCTCATGTAATCGAAGAACTAAATTTACATATGTTTCGCCTGGATCAATTGCGACCAATGCAGCAACCTTTTCACCATCTTGAACATTTGGCATTGCTAACCAACTTGGATTACGAACCCAATCATCACCTAAAGTGTCATTGAACTCATAGTCACTATTCAGTCCAGTATTTTCTATTTTTTTACTATTTAAGTTTGTAACCGTCATCCTGTCACTGTCCATCCCTTTGCGGTTGCAATTGTAGGATCATCATATAATCTGCCTCGGTTATTACTTATATTTATCGTTTTTCCGGAAACAGTAGGCAAATAAGTATAAAACTCATTGAGGCCTTCTCCGGTCATATAAAGTCTTTGTAAATATATATTATTTGTAAATGTGGCCCTAAGTTTACGTAGTGCAAATGAATTTAGAAAAACCTGTTCATTATTAACCACTGAACTAAAATCACCTTTAATGTCATGAATTCTAGAGCGCCCGCCATACGTAGCGCCAGCAATTGCTAGTGAAGCTTCAGTTGCAAGTGGAGCGTTAAATTCTAGTTTTTCCATACTCATCGAATTATAGAATGCATAATCTATTCTAGTTGCCTTTGGAACTGTTATTCGCATAGTCTTAAGACTATAGCAATTTTGAAATACTTGATTAAATGTTAAAACTTCTGGAATATTGTCAAATGCCACTGACTTAAGAGAAAAGCAATTTCTAAACGATCTATATAAGTCTTGTACAAGAGGAAGACTATTGTTTGTTATTTCTACTCGCTCTAAAGAATAGCAATCATACGCTAAATGATCTAGATCAGTAGCCGCGGCAAAGTTAAAATTAGGAAGAGTTTTAAGACGTCTCATGCCATAAAAAAGATATCTAGCATTTCCGCCAGTGATTGCGCTTACATCAAAGACATCTATACTTTTCATAGATCGCGCATTCGTATAAGCTTGATATGCTGATATTGAGAGCGCAGATGAAGTTATAATTTTTGCTTTTTGAAGCATGTGACAGTCATTAAACATGTAATCTATTCTTGTTACATTAGGAATATTTATGTCATAGCGAATATTCTTAAGTGTATAGGCGTATCGAAAGCACTGATCTGTTTGAGTCACACTACTAAAATCAAAATAAGGAAGATTGCCCTTTAATCCAACATACTCAAAGGTTCTATGAAAAGTTGTATTAGAGCTCGTGTCATATGCTGGAATATGACATAAAGATCGCATATAGCCAAATGCTTGTTGAAAGCGTGTGACGCCGCTAGTATTAAAATATGGAAGTGTAGATGCTTGTGTACTACCGTAAAAAGAATTATATAAATTAGTTGGAGCAGTATTATAACCTGGAACTGCCTGTAGTGAATAATTTTGGTTATGAATGCTTTGAATATCTACAGTACTTTGTAGATTTTTATGTGCCTCTACATTAACTCTTTTAATATTCATGCAGTTTTGAAAACAACTATGTAATCGTGAAATTTGACCATGTGAATCATAATTTGGTATTTCTCTTAAGCTAAAGCAATTTCCAAAATATAAGTATTGATCACCGGTAACTGTCCACGGAAGATCTGGTATATGCTGAATACTATAATTTTCATAGAACATTAGATTATTGCTAACACCAGAACCAGTGTATAAGCCAAATGTTAAAGATCTAAGAGAATGCATAGACCGAAAAACATCAGTAAAATGATTCGGTGAGCCTAAATGTACAGCATTCATCTTTTCAATTAAAAGAGGTTGAGCCTCATCACCATTAGACCCGTGATCAATATCTGTTGCGTTTGGTAAAGAAAACGCAATATCTCTAAAATTAGAAACGTATCTATATAGAGATAGGCTATGTTTAAGATCAGTCCTAACGCCAGTGATAATAGCATCTCCAACCGGAGTAATTGTTATTACAGCCTGCTTATATGGAAGAATTACACCTGTTCCAGACGCAATAGTAATAGGACTACCGCCTTCAGATAAAGCTAGTTGAAATGTATTTGATTGCGCATTTACCACATAGTAATAAACTAATCTTTCGATAGTACTAACTGAGCTTTCATAGAAAGATATACGATCATCATTTGAATAGCCATGATTTGTTAATGTAACGGTATCAGAGCCAAACGTAACAGGTTTGTTTGTTCCATCTAGATTGCTATCATTATAATCATATGTATGTTCTGCGGTAGCATTCGAATTATATGTCTGAACGGTGCCATCTCCCCAATCAACTTGTGATTGGCCACCAGACGTAGTTACTTGGACTCGAACATGATTCATGGTCGTGTCTTCAATGCTCATAAGACCAGCATAAATTTCATCAGAGCTAGTAATAGTGGGCAAATCTAGCCAGTGTTGATTCCGTTGCCACACATCAACAATTGGATTTGGAGTCATGTCATAATAAGTATTAGTCGTTCTTTTAATAGAACGTTCTGAGCTTCTACATTTATGAAGCCGCTTAATACTCATTTAGACTATTTCTGAACCAAAGAGAGAAAAGGTGTTTGTTGCCTGATCACCATAAACTGAAACAACGTCTCCAGCAGATAGCGTAATTCCAATTGTAAGAAACACGCTATCGCGAGAATCTACCCAATTGTCATATACAATATAATGACTATCAGCAATTGACGCACCGCCCGGTCTAATCGCAACACGAAAAGAAGAAGTGTTCGCTCGTGAACACACTGCCAACGTTGAGCATACTGCGTTGGTTGCAGCCGGTACAGTATATAGATCAGTAAGCGTATTTGCGGCAGGAGCTACCTGACCAAGTATTTTATATGTTGTTGCCATTATGCACCCATAAGTAAGAACGAATGTAAATCATCACCGGATGGCCCGGTTGGTCCAGTAAGAGAATAACTCAAATCGTTCCATGTTGTTGAGCCATCGCCTATTTTAATTTGTCCAGTATCTGTATTAATACCAGGCTCACCCGCAGCTAGAACTGGATTAGCCGCGGCCCAGGTAGAAGCCGTATCTCTGCGTAATTGAATTCGTGTTGCCATTAATCTATGTCTCCATCCAATGTACTAAAATGAGACGCATTAGCATCTCCACCATCGTATATAATATCTTTATCATCATTATCAATAGCTCCGCCACCATGCGCTATTTCGGTTGTATTCGTACGCCAACGATTCTTTAGCGTTTCGAATTTAAAATTAATACCACCTACAGTAACAATATCACCATCTAAAGGGTTAGAAGGAAAATCAATTGCCATATTGGTTAGCGTAGCTTTCACATGCTTTTGTCATGACAAATTGGACATAATCCAAATCTGTGGCTTTATAGTCATCATGATCTTCTAGGACCTGATCTTCTTCTAAAGCTAGTGCATTATTATATGCATCGCGCGCTGAAGTCAATCCGGCTAAAAGATTATCTTCGGTAATAGTAATTGTAAAGTCCATTATAGTTCCTCATTAGTAATAATTTCGAGATCATTCAGAGCTGCAACATGATTTACATGAGCTGAACCCGTTAAAGTGTTTTCATTTATAATTGGGTCAGCGCTAACAATTAACGCTGATCTGATTGTATTTATCTGATCTTCTGTATAATTTTCCAGCATCGCAAAAATATACTGATTGTAGATCGCCAGATCACTCTCGACCTGCTGCGCTTTAGTCTGAGCATTCGAACGTTCACGTACTGCAGCGTTGTAATCATTAATTGGTTTTCTAATGGCGGTTAGCTGTTCGTGGTAGGCAACCTTGTCAGCCTCGAAGGTTTCGCTTTCAGGGTCAGGATAGGTCAGGG
>Ga0213866_10000081_pt1 | contig 74829 bp, 76 predicted proteins | sample PICome_11_FD_160079 | JGI IMG/M metagenome (GOLD analysis project Ga0213866, IMG submission 160079) | Coastal seawater microbial communities near Pivers Island, North Carolina, United States - PICO284 | ecosystem: Environmental > Aquatic > Marine > Coastal | place: USA: North Carolina...
CACGCGCTGCTGAGTTCGGGGGATCTCGTCGTGCTCGGCACCCCGGTCACGATCGCGGGCGACGACTTCCGCCCGGCGAACGACCCGGTCGCCTCCCTCCGCGACTGACGACGCCCGGGGCTACTCGCCGAGTGCCTCTCGGGAGACGTTGATCGCGCTCATGTAGATGCCCTTGGCCATCAGCGAGGTCGCCGCCGCCCGACGGGCGGAGAAGACCTCCTTGCGGATCTCGTGGACGGCTCGATTGTCGGGCTCGGCGTCGCTGGCCATCTGCACGAGATGACCGGCCAACGCGAGGTCGCCGGCCTCGACCAGCTCGAGGGCACGCTGGGCGAGGGCGACCGCGCCGCCGGCGAGCGACGCGACCTCGGCGCCGAGCGCGGCCTTGGGCGCCGGGTGCAGGGTCGAGGGATCACCGTCCCACCATCCGCCGTAGAGGCGATAGATGCCACGGACGACGAACTCGGGTTCGTCGTAGGTCGGCGGGAGATAGGGAACGTCGCGAAACCGGTCGGGCAGCTTCACCGTGTGGAGCACGGTGTCGAGGGTGGCGCCCTCGTTCATGAGGGCGACCGTCTCACGCACCAGGTACTCGAGGGCGCTCGCCGCCATGTCGAGCACCATCGCCACGCGGTCGGCGCCGGCAACCGGGAGACCGTGCGCCGGCAGCAGCAGCTCCGGACCCTTCGCGATCATCGCCCGCAGCGCCGTGGCCCAGTCGCCCGCGAACCGCTGCACCTTCTGCGGGTTGCCCGCATTGGGGAAGTTCCACATGAACAGGTCGCCCACATAGACCGCCTTGCGACCGGGATCCCACAACCAGGTGTGGTCGTCGGTCTCACCCTTGGCGTGGTGCAACTCGAAGTGGGTGTCGCCGACCGCGAGGTCCATGCCCTCGTCGTGGGTGATCGTGGGGACGGCGACGTCATCGGGGAGGTAGCGGCCGTCGCCCACCCCCATGAAGTCGGGATCCTTCGCCGTGCCACCGAACTGGCGCGAGTTGATGGCCAGGTTCCACCCCGCGGTCTCGCGATAGCGGGCGAACCGGTCGTGCACCGCCTCGTGGGCGATCACGTCGGGCGCGCCGTGGCCGCGCCGCTCGGCATCGGCGAAGATCGCGGGACTGCCGCCCACATGGTCGGCGTGACCGTGGGTGTACACGATCGAGTGCACCCGATCGGCGCGCCACGCACGGATGGCATCGATGCCGCGCGTCCCCGCCAACGAGCCGCTGGCGTCGACCAGCACCAGGCCGTCGCCGGTGTCGACGCTCCAGATGTGGGAGAACGCCTCGACGATCGACAGCCCGTCGGCCACCTCCGACAACTCGAAGGTGATGCGGTTCGTGGGTTCGTCGGCCACACCGCGGTCGATGATCCTCGACGACAACTCGATCAGATCGGCCATGTCCTGCTCCCGGGTCGCTCAGCCGCACGGTACCGTCCGATCCATGACCACGCAGGAGCCGCCGGAGGGCGCCACCGTCCACGAGGGAGTCGAGGGCTGGACGATCGACGGTCGCGCCGACGACCCCGCGATCCTCGACGACGCCACCGCCCTGCTCGACGGCGAGCTCCCCGACCCCCGCTTCGTGTCGAGTGACTACCTCCGGTGGGCGTATCGCGAGAACCCGCTCGGGCGGGCCTGGGAGCGCCACCAGCTGGTGGCCGACGGTCCCGGCACGAAGCTCGTGGCCCACTACGCCAACATGCCGCGTCGGTTCCGAGGGCCCCACGGCGAACGCAGCGACGGCGCGTGGTCGCTCAATGCCGTCGTCCACCACGACCATCAACGGGCCCGCCATTTCACCCGCATCGGACTCGAGATCTACGAAGAAGCAGCGGACGACAACCGGTCGTTCGTGGTCGGTGTCACCAACGACAAGTCGACCGGGCCGGTCGTGAAGTACATGGGGTGGCGCCTGGCGGGTCCGCTGCCGGTGCGCATCGTGCACCCGCTCGGTCGGGGCCGCCGCCGGATGACCCACCACGAGATCGACGCCAACTGGCTCGACTCGCCGGCCTTCGAGGAGTTCGCCGCAACCGTCGACCGACACCCGGTCAGCGGCTGGGCCACCGACTACACCCCCGAGGTCCTGCGCTGGCGCCTCGCCTGCCCCGAGACCCGATACTTCGTGCACCAGGCCGACGACCTCGCGCTGATCACGACCCGCTCGAACCTCGGCCCCATTCCCGCCTGTGTCGTGCTCAAGGCCTTCCCGCTCAGCGTCGGCTCCGCCCCGGTCGACGCGACGCGGGCCATCCGTTCGGCCACGCGCTTCCATCGGGCCGGGTTCGCCGTCTACGCGGGTTTCAACCGCTCCGTGGCCGTACGCGGCATCCGACCGCCGCGACGCCTGCAGCCCTCGCCGCTCAACCTGATCATCCGCCACCTCGACCCGGGCGTCGATCAGGACGCGCTCGAACTCGACACGTTCGAGTTCCTCGACATGGACGCCTACTGACGTCGGCGTCAGACGTCGGCGCCGAAACGCTCGGCCAGATGATCGACCGGGTTTCGGGAGATCACGCTCGGTGCCTGGTCGAGGAACTCGCGCCAGCGCCGGGCCATCGCGAACCACAGCCGCGGATGGCGGGCGCTGACCCGGAGGGGCAGATACCCGAGCTCCCACATCATCACGACCCCCCAGAAACCGAGATCGCTCTGCACACCACCCGGTTCGAGGCGGGTGTGGATCCGCATCGCCCCGTGGAGGATGTGGACGATCCGATCGCGGATCGCCTCGCTGAGCACCGCCTCGGGGATGGTCGTCAGGCCGGACGCATCGTCCGGCATGGTCGCCGACCGGCCGACCGAGCGCGACCGGAACGAGACCCACCAGTAGGGCCGCTCCTCGTCGGAGGGCACGTGGAAGACGAACGGCCGCGGTGAGAGCCGGCGCGCGAAGACCCGTGGGACCTCGCGCACGAGCCGGCCGAGGTGGGCGTCGAAGTCGCGCCACTCGACCCGCACGCCTTCCTCTGCTGCGGTTCGTTCGGCGATCTTGGGTGCGTACTTCTCGGCCAGGACCGCCAGGTGGGACTCGCGATCGGTGTACCAGTCGACGTCGCTGCGCTCGAAGCCGGCGTCGCTGTCCCAGACGTCGCCGGGGGCCATGGTGATGACGTCGGTGCCCTCGATCCCGCCCCGCTCGGCCACTCCTTCGACGACGGCGAGCGGGGTCACGAGATGGGCGTTGAGCGGCGCACTGTCGGGATGGAGGAAGCCGACCATCGAGCCGAACGGGATCGCGTAGCGGGGTCGGAGCCGGCCCATGACGTCGTGGAAGTCGTCGAGATAGGTGTCGCGGCTCACCAGGCGGAGCTGTTCGGTGTCTTCACTGTCGTAGAGCACGGGATACGACTGGGCGAACGAGTGGCTCTTGCAGGCAAGCGAAGGGTTGCCGAAGTCGTGCACGAGCTGGTCGAGCGCCCGGCCCCGGATCTTGCAGTCGTTGACATCGACGACCACATGGTCGTCCTCCGCGATCACGAACGCGGTGTCGTCGAACCCGTACTGGTAGGACGCGACGCGCACGCCGTCGCCGAGATCGATCACCCTCCCGTGGATCAGCTCCCGGGGTCGGTCGAAACCGAGGCTGACCACCTCGTCGGCCATGACGTCGACACCGAAACGCGGAATCAGCACCTGGGCGGACCGGTCGAGCTTGCGCATCGACGGATAGTGGAAGTGATCGAAATGGTGATGCGTCAGGTAGACGTAGTCGGGCGCCAGCATCTCGGGAGTCGGCTCCGTGCTCGGCGGGAAGTGCCACCACGAACGCCAGTAGCAGGACCCGATGAGCCACGGGTCGACGAGGATCGTTCCGGCCCGAGTCTCCGCCCGCAGGCAGGAGTGGCCGATCACCGTCACACGCATGAGCCGCAACGGTACGTCACAAGTACCATTCCCCGGTGCGCTGGGGTCCGAGAATTCGACGAGCGGTGACGAGCCCGCTCGGGCTGGTGGTGATCGCCACCTTCGTCCTGGGCGTGGCCGTGCGCTGGTACGTGCTCAATCGCTGGTACGTCGACGTGCCCCTCGTCGAGGACGGGACCCTCAACGACAACCTCTACTACCACCTCTCCGCCAACCTCCTGGTCGAGGGCCACGGGTTCGCGAATCCGTTCGAGTACCAGGTCAACGACATCATCATCCCGACCGCCGCCCACCCACCCGGCTTCACCGTCTACCTGTCGATCTGGTCGCTCTTCGGGCTCGACACGGTGACCTGGCACCGCTTCGCCGGTGGGGTGATCTCCGCGTCGGTGGTCCTGCCGGTCGGCCTGTTGCTCCACCGGCTCTTCTCGCTGCGGGTCGCCGCTCTGGCGATGGTCGGGGCGGCCCTCTATCCGCCGCTGTGGATGAACGACGCCCTGATCCTCTCGGAGTCGATGTACATCCCGCTGGCGGCGTGGGCCATCTTCTTCGCCCATCGGGTCTACGACGACCCCTCCGTTCGCAAGATCCTCGAGCTGACGGTCGTGCTCGCCCTCGGATCGCTCACCCGCAGCGAGCCGTTCCTCATGTTCTTCCTGCTGCTCACGCCGCTGGTGATGCTGCACTCGCAACTCGAGTGGCGCGAGCGGTTCCGACGGACGACGATGGCGGCCGGCCTGGCGATGTTGATCCTGGCGCCGTGGGTGGGTCGCAACGTGACGATCTTCGACGAGCCGACCTATCTGGCGGTCGGCCCCGGCTACGTGCTCGAGCTCGGCAACTGCGATGACACCTACTCGGGCCCCTATCTCGGCTACTGGTCCACCACGTGTGACGACGGCACGACCTGGCCCGAGGGGGCCGACGAGTCGGGCATCGGCGCGGCGAAGTACGCGAAGGCCCGCGCCTACATCGGCGATCATCTCGACGAGGTCCCCAAGGTCGTCGCGGCGCGGGTCGGTCGCATCCTCGGCGTCTACCGCCCCAGCCAGGGCATCGACTTCGACGTCTTCTTCGAGCGGCGCGTGCGCTCCCACGCGACCGTCGGCCTCTGGGCCCACTACGGGGCCATGTTGCTCGCGATCCCCGGAGCGTTCCTGTGGCGTCGACGTTCCACGCTCCTCCCCCTCGCCGCGGTCGCCGGGGTGTCGATCTTCACCGCGGCGATCACCTTCGGCATCTCCCGCTATCGCATCGGCGCCGATCTGGTGTTCGTCGTGCTCGCGGCCGTCACCGTCAGCCACCTGATCGACCGCTACGGTCCTGCCCGTCTCCGGACCACGGACACCCCGAAGGAGGTGGTCGAGGCATGAGCATCGTCGACCGCATCCGCGAGGCGCCCCGAGCGGTGTCGCTGATCGTCGGCATCGGCCTCGCCGGCTGGCTGTTCCGGATCTGGGCCGTGCTGGTCTACCGGCCCACGTGTCGGACCGGCGCCGCCGACTGCTACACGTTGGCGGGCGACGCCCTCTACCACCACGGTCAGGCCAACCTGCTCGCCGACCACTTCCGCTACCTGAACCCCAACATCCATCTCGCGACCGGCGAACTCGTCGACTCGGCCGGCGACCCGCCACTGTTCGCCGCCTATCTCGCCGGCTGGTCGAAGATCGGCTTCGACGGCGTGACCGACCACCGCCTCGCCGCGACGTTCTGGGGCTTCGTGCTCGTCGTGGCGATCGGGCTCTTCACCCGCCGCCTCGCGGGCAACGTCGCCGGCGCCGCGGCTGCCGTCCTCGCCGCCGTGCACCCCCTGCTGTGGATCAACGACCTGATGCTGCTGTCGGAGGGGATGTACCAGCCCTTCGTGGTCCTCATGTTCTGGGCGGCCTACGAGTGGATCCGCGAACCCACGCGACGGCGGATCGTCCTCGTGGGCATCGCCATCGCCCTTGCGACGATGATCCGGGCCGAAGCCCTCAGCCTCTACGGCTTCATGGTCCTGCCCCTCGTCTGGTGGGGGGCCCGGACGCTCGACACCCGGGAGAAGGTTCGCCAGACCCTGCTCTGCGGGATCGCCGGCCTGATGCTGATGTCGCCGTGGCTCGTCTACAACAACCTGCGCTTCGAGAAGCCGGTGACGATCAGCGCCGTGACCGGCACCGTGATGATCGCGGGCGCCTGCGACGGTGCGTGGACAGGAGAGTCGCTCGGCTACTGGGTCAACTGCTTCGACGACGAGCTCATCGCCGAACTCGAGGCGGCCCTGCCCGGCACGTGGCCCGATGACGAAGCCGACCGGGTCGTCTACGACGAATCGGTGATCGACGAGTTCAACCGCGAGCAGGCCCTCGAGTACTACCAGGACAACTGGCAGCGGTTCCCCAAGGTCGCCCTGGCCCGGATGGGTCGATCGCTCGAGGTCTACCGCGTCAGCCACACCCTGCGGATGCAATACACGGTCGAGGGACGTTGGGAGGAGCCCAGCACGGTCGGCCTGGGCCTCTACTACGCGCTGGCTCCGTTCACGGTCGTCGGCGGCCTACTGATGCGCCGTCGCGGTCAACGTCTCACCCCGCTGCTGTCGATGTGGCCGATGATCATGTTCGCCTCCGCGATCACGTTCGGCCTGACCAGATACCGGGTGCCGATCGACATCGCGATGATCGTGATGGCATCGGTCGCGCTGAGTTGGATCTTCCACCGACTCCGAGCCGAGGGCGTGTTCGCGGCGCTGCGCCGGGAGCCGGCCGCATGAGCGCGGTCGTCTTCACGCTCGATCTCGAGGACCACCGTCCCGACGAGTCGGCCGAGCTCCGGTACCCGGCCGTCACCGACGACCTGCTCGACGATCTCGAGGAGTGGGGCGTGGTCGGCACCGTCTTCGTGGTGGGCGAGGTCGTGCGCGACCAACCCGACCTGGTCGCTCGCGTCGCCGCCCGCGGCCACGAACTCGGCCTCCACGGCGCCACCCACACGCCGCTCCCCGACGTGGGCGCCGAGACGTTTCGCACCGTCACCGCCGAGGCGATGGACCGGCTCGCGCAGGCGGTCCAGACCGACATCAAGGGATTCCGGGCGCCGATCTTCTCGCTCGTCCCCGACTCGTCGTGGGCCCCCGAGATCCTCTCGGAGCTCGGCTTCGTCTACAGCTCGAGCGTGTTGCCGGCCCGTAACCCGCTCTACGGCTGGCCGGGCGCGCCCACCGAGCCGTTCCGCTGGCCGAGTGGGTTGATCGAGATCCCGTCGCCGACCTTCGGTCTCGGTCCAGCCACGGTGCCGCTCCTCGGCGGCGTCTATCTCCGCGTCGCGCCCGCGCCCCTCATCCGCTGGGCGGCCAAGCGCGCACCCGCCCATGCCTGGCTCTACTCCCACCCTTACGACTTCGACCCCGACGAGGAACGCTGGCTGCTTCCCGAGGTGGGCCGATTCGGCAGCCGGGTGATGTGGTGGGGACGCGAGGGCATGAAGCAGCGGGTCAAAGGCATCGTGGCCGACACCGAACGCCGTCTGATCGACGTGGTCGACGAACTCGGCGACATCCCCACCTTCGAACCGGAGCCGGCCGCGTGAGCACCGAGATCCCGGAGTACGGCCAGGACGAGATGGCCCACCCGCTCCCCCGCACGACGATCGTCGACCGCATCCCGTGGCTGGTCGACCAGTGCCGCGGGAAGCGGGTCATCCACGTGGGGTTCGCCGACGCTGGCTTCCGCGAGGAGCAGGGGCGCGCCGGCAGCTGGCTCCACGGCCACCTCGACGGTGTCGCCGAATCGTTGGTCGGGCTCGACTTCGACGGGCCCGGCGTCGAGGCGGCGATCGACGGCGGCTTCGAGGCCCACCTCGTCGACTGCACCGACCCGGCCGCGGTGGCCGCACTCGACCTCCGACCCGCCGACGTCGTGCTGGCCGGAGAGGTGATCGAACACCTCGGCGCGCCGGGCCCCTTCCTCGACGCCATGGCGCTGCTCTGCGCACCCGGCGGCACCCTCATCGTCACCACCCCCAACGCCTACGGCCTGGTCAACGTGGTGGCCAACATCACCCGGAGGGTCGAGGTGAACCATCCCGACCATGTCGTCATGTTCACGTGGCGAACCCTCACCCAGCTGATGCAACGCCACGGCTGGGCTCCCACCGACAGCGTCACCTACGTGCCCGTGGTGCGAGACCGCGGCGACCGGTCCCGGGTCGAAGCACTCGCGGTGCGCGCCGTGCTGGGCCTCGAACGACTCCTGGGCCGACTCGGTCGCCCCTACAGCGCCGACGGCCTCATCGTCACCGCCCGCCGCGCCTAGAAAGTACGGGTGCCTGACCCCGGGGTCAGGCACCCGTACTTTCTCCGGCCGCGCCGAGGTCGATGCGGGCCTGGAGGAGGGCGAACTCCTCGGCGAGATCCTGGGTGCGGGCTTCGACGCGGGACAGCTCGTAGGTGAGGTGCACCGTCGTGGCGAACAGCAGCGAGACCGCAGCCAGGAGGATGGTGTTGGACGGCGTCTCGATCCCGAGGAGATCGGACACCGACTCGACGATGCTCGGCACGGCCGCCACCGGCAGCAGCGCGACGGCAACGATCGACCACAGCAGGGCGTATTTGCTCTTCAACACCCGTTGGCGCACCAACGAGTAGATGAACAGGACCGTCAGGATGAGGACGCTGGAGAAGACGAGATGCGCGGTGGTCGACATGTGCCGAGGCTAGCCAGCCAGTGGACGGCGATCGCCGCCGTCACCACGATCGCGATCTCGGCCGGCGCCCGGAACCGGGGAATTCCGTAGAACAGCACGCCGATGAGCGACACGTGCAGGATCGGGGCCAGCATCAGCCACCGGCCCCAGGTGCGCCCGACCCGCCACAGACCGACCGGCGCCAGCAACAGGGCGAGATAGAGCGCACCGATCGAGAGGTGCGAGGCCCACGCCTCGCGGCCTTCCTGCGTGTTCAGCTGCGCCGTGGCCAGGGGGCGGTACACGCTCCACAGCCGCCCGAACCGAGCGGCCATCACCCGCGGTTGATCATCGAGATTGTCGCCGATGTACTCGATCGCCCGCTCGCGCATGACCACCGAATCGACGCTGGGGTCGGTGTCGTCGAAGCGCGACGTCGCATCGATGAGCTCCTGGGGAGCCAGCCAGAACCCGAGGCCGCCACCCGAGTAGACGGCGTCGTTGTTGGCGCCGACGAGCACGAGGCCGTCGCCGTGCGACATCAACACGGGCTCCTCGAACCGCACGAGATTGGGCACGACCCACGGCGCCAGGAGGACGACGACGGCCACACCGGTGGCGACCGTCCGGGCGATCCGGGTCCGCCAGTCCGGATGGCTGATCCACAGCAGCGGCAGCACCACCAGTGGCACGAACAGCAGCGACTCGGCTCGAGCCAGCGCCGCGAAGGCGATCCAGCCGCCGAGCCCGAGCGCCAGCCGCAACGAGGGCGCCTCTCGGTAGCGAGCAGCCCAGTAGAGGGTGCCGGCCACACCGAGCACTGTGACCGATTCGGCCATGACCAGGCCGTCGTTGATCCAGAGTCCGGGGTAGACGGCCGCGATCACCGCGGCGGTGAGCCCGACGGCGCGGCCGGCGATCTTGCGGGCGAGGAGCCCGATCACCACGATCACCGCCGCGCCGACCGCACACATGATCAGGCGCTGGCCGAAGAGATGATCACCCCGACCGCCGGGGAGGAACGAGGCCGGCGCGGCCACGATGGCGGTGAGGGGCGGATGGTCGGCCGCGTGCGCCGCAGCCTCGGACGCCTCGGCGAGACCCACCTGCACGGCGATGTCCTGCCAGGGGGTGACGAAGCCCTCGCCGGCCGCCAGCGCGTCGGCCGCCCGGGAGTAGAAGAACTGGTCGCCCGGGAAGATGTCGGTCGAGCTGAGGGTCTGGTCGTGCTTGGCGAACGCCACATAGGCGACCCGGCCAACGAACCCCACGGCCGCGATCACGGCCAACTGGGCCCGAAACGACGCAGCCGTCCAGCGATCACGGATCCTCGTTACCACCGACTCCGACGGGGTCGGGTCGAGCAACGGGCGACGCACGAGCCCCTGGCGGCGCTGACCCCAGCGCTCCACGACGTAGTAGCTCGCCACCGACACGACCATGGTCGGGACCGTCGCGATCACGAGATAGCTCCAGAAGTCGGTGCCCGCGTAGTCCCACAGGGCGGTCTCGCGCACCGCACCGAAGAGGTCGGCCAACGGCTCGACCGGGTGCACCACGAACACCATGTGCCACAGATAGACCGAGTACGAGATGGTGCCGAGCCACTCCATCGGACCGCTCTGCACGAACGAGCGCAGCCGCGACCGCTGCCCGGACCCGAAGACCAGCGGGAAGAGCAGACAGAAGCCGATCGCGCCGTACACGACCTGCCGCGCGATCTCGCGCGGCCACGAGGCGGACTCGACGCCGAGGGCAAGTCCCATGTGCTGCGACACGATCTGGAACAGCACCGCCGCGCCGATCCACCAGTAGCCCGCCGGGCCACCCCACCGCTCGAGTCGACGGCGGATCGGGTCGTCGGATCCGAACCCGACCCGGGCAACGGCCAGCCCCATCCCGATGGCGAAGTAGTCGAGCGTGCCGGGCAGCCAGAGCACCTGTGATGCCGTCCACCGGGTGTCGAGGCTCAGCACCCAGATCCGGAAGAACACCGAGAGCAGGTAGCAGCAGGCGACGAAGACGAGGAGACCGTTGCGCCGCGCCACCCGGTCGCGGTCACGGAGCCAGGGCCGCAGGAACCGGGCTATCAGCGGCAGCGCGGCGTAGAAGCTGATCTCGGTGGCAAGGCTCCAGGCCTGCGGCATCGGCCCGATCGAGTGGGTGGGCCAGTGGATGTGGACGAGAAGGTAGGTCGTGAGCGCGCCGGTCACGTCGACGAAGGCCTCGCTCGTGCACGCGACGATCAGGGTGAGCGCCACCCAGAACGCGGGATAGATGCGCAGGGCCCGACGCCAGAGGTGCTCGAGGGCCGGCCGCAACGCGGTGTCGTCGAGCACCGACGCGGCGATCGGTCGGAAGAGGAGGAAGCCGGAGAGGGCAAAGAAGACCGGCACGCCGATGTCGAGGCGGCCGAGATACCCGCCCCAGGCGTCGTGCCGATAGGTGGCCGCCGACTGGAACCCCACATGGTGGAACACAATCGCGAAGGCCGCGATCGCCCGCAGTCCGTCGAGTCCTCGGACGCGGCCGGTGTCGGCGGAACCGGAGAGGGTTGTGGCGGCGCCCATCAGGCGGAGAGTCTACGACTCGCCGCGCGACCGACCGTCAGCCGTGGACGTTCCAGGCGAGCAGACCCTCGGAACTCAAGGCCGGGCCGGTCTCGATCTGGCGCCGAATCCGCTCACGGGGGCCCGGACGGGCGAAGAGGAAGCACTGGGCGAGGTCGACGTCGAGTCGGCCGGGTCGCCCCGGAACGCCGCGCTCAACACCCGGGTTCAGCTCTGTTCGGGGCGCAACAACCAGTCGCGGCTCGCGTCAGGAGCATCGTCACCGTCGATGAACTGGCGGAACGCCTGGTCCTCGGAGTCGTCGGCCTCGAGCGCCTCGGCCAACTCGTCGGGCGCCGTCTGCTCGACCAGGCGAGACCCGAACATGCCGAAGAGTCCGACGCGACGCGGTGCGTCACCCTCGTCACGGTCGGCGTCGTCATCGTCGTGACGAGACCGGGAGAAGAGGCTCTCGCCCAACGCCTCGTCGTCGTCCTCGGACTCCTGCACGGGCACCCCGTCGAAGGTCGACGGTGGGCCCGCGGGGATCTCGTCGATGGCGGTGTCGGGCATGTCCAAGATTCGGTCCTCTTCGGGGATGGCGGCTTCGAGCATCTCGACCCACGGGTCGAGGGATGTGTCGTCCGACGCCCCGGCAACCGGTGCCGGCGTGTCGAGGGGGTCGAAATCGGACTCCGCCGAGTCCTCGGCAGTGTCGATCTCGGGAGTGTCGATCTCGGGAGTGTCGATCGCCGAGAAGGGCGAATCGGCGACCGGCGACTCGGGCACGACGATCTCGGGGATGGTGACACCCTCGAGCGCCCCCGCCGTGGGCGACGGGAGCTCGGTGTCCATGAAGGTGACCATCGACGAGGCCAACTCCTGGACTCGTTCCCGCAGCGAGTCGTGGTACGAACGCAGCGCCTCGCGCTCCTGGTCGAGTGCGCTGCGCACCTCGGCGAACGCCTCGGCCTCGGCGACCAGCATCTCGCGCTCGGCCGCCACGATCTGGGCCGCTTCCTCTTCGGCAGCCGCCGTGATCGCCGCCGCCGCTTCATTGGCCCGATCCACCGTCTCCTGGGCCTTGTCGGCCTCGGCCAGCATCTGTTCGGCCATCGCCTCGGCCTCCGCGGCCACTCGCGTCGCCTCGTCGCGGCGGGCCTCCGCTTCGGCACTGATCTCGTCCACGATCTCGTCGGCCTCGCGACGGGCCTCGGCGACCGTGCGGTCAGCGGTGTCCGCAGCCATCGAGAGCAGCCGTGCGGTCACGACGGCCGCGTCCTCGCCGCGCAGGGTGTCGAGCTCGGCCTGCAGACGGGCGACCTCCAACTCGAGTTCCTGCTCACGTTGCGTCGGCGACGAGTGCGATTCGGTGTGCTCCGTCATTGCTGGTCCTCAGATCTTCGGGTGGGGCGAGGTGCGGTTCCCCTGCACAATCGGCCCCTACGCGGCGGTCTTGAGCGTCCGCCCCGGCAACCCCACTGCGGGCCGTAACCTCGCGGATCGTGGCTCTCGCCGACGACGACCCGATCTGGTACGCCTCCTACGGTTCCAACTGTCTCGCCGCTCGATTCGGCGCCTACCTCCAGGGTGGGCAGGCCGAGGGCGCCACCCGCGCCGAGCGAGGGGCTCGTGACCCCCGTCCCCCGACGCGCAGCGACGGCTACTGGTTCTCCCGCACCGTGCGCTTCCTCGGCGACAGTGCGAAGTGGGGCGGAGGCGGGGTCGCCTTCCTGGATCACGAAGAGGGCGGACGGGCACCGGGGCGCATCTATCTCGTCACGAAGGGGCAGTTCGACGACGTGGTCGCCCAGGAGAGCGGCCGCGCGCTCGAACCCGTGCCGGTTGCCGACCTCGCCCCGGGCGTGGTGACCCCCCTCGGTACCGGCTTCTACGACGGCCTGCTGCGGCTGGCCGACATCGACACGATCCCGGTCGTGACCTTCACCTCGCCACGTCCGGTCGACGCCCGCCCGACGACGCCGCCGTCGGCGGCCTACCTCGGCGCGATCCTGCGGGGGCTCCTCGAGGTCCACGGCAACGACCGGGGGGCGATCATCGCGTCACTGCTCGATTCCCCCGGAGTCGCCGCCGGTTGGACGACGCAGGCGCTCGATGCGCTGGTCGGGAAATAGGCCGATCGACTCATGCCACGGCCCCCGGGGTCTCCCTAGGTTGTGGGCATCGGGTGTGGCTCACCCGCACGAGGCGAATGGTGGTGGAGGACATGGATCAGCCGAACGAACCGTTGGCGCACAAGCTGCGCAACGCCGCGATCGACCGGACGACGACCGACGCGGAACGGGTCGACGACTTCGTGATCGACGAGGACGGTGTGCTCGACCTCAGGGTCCTCGACCGCGACCCGACCGGATCGTCCATCGCCGACCCCGCCAAAGCGCTCGCCACGATCCGAGGCCAACTGGGCGACGCCCACGAGATCACCGACCTCTACGACGAGTCCGAGCCGGAACGGCCCCGCTGGCGACTCGGGCGGTCCCGCCGCGAGACCGTCGTCGAGCCCACGCCCAAGGCGGCGCCGAAACTCGACCCGACGGTCAGCGTGCCGAAGCCGCGTCCGCCCCTGAGTCGTCTGTCGATGGTGCCGCTGGCCGAGGAAACGGCGCCCGCCGCCGATCGGCCCACCCAGACCGAGGGTGAGACCCAGGCCGAGACCGTCGAGATCGCCGACACCGGTGTGCTCCCGGCGGGGTCGATCGCCGAGTCCATCGACCCCGAGATCGACCTCCGCGACGAGAATCGACCCACCGCCGACTGCCCGAAGTGCATGGGCCTGGGCCGGCGCGATCTGTTCGACCGGTTCAGCCAGGTCGAGTTCTACAGCTGCGACAACTGCCTCCACATGTGGCAGCAGGACCTCAGCTGAGGGTCAGCTCCCGAACACCGCGAGCCACTGCTCGCGTGTCTGCGGTCGGAACACGATGTTCTGCTCGCGGGTGATCCCCATCGTGGCCGAGGAGGCCATCGAGTACCGGTGGCCCGGGTAGAGCACCGCGTCGTCGGGGACCTTCGCGAGCCGCTGGGTCAGACTCTCGTACATCTCCTCGGGGCTGGAACCGGGGAAGTCGGTACGCCCACAGCCGTCGAGGAACAGGGTGTCGCCGGCAACGAGGCGGCCATCGACGAAGAAGCACTGGCTTCCGGGCGTGTGCCCCGGCGTGTGGATGAGCTCGATGTCGATCGCGCCGACCGACACCTTGTCGCCACTGCGATGCCGCACCAGCGCGCCCTCGCTCAGCCCGGTGACCTTGTGCACGAACTCCGCCTCGTCGGCCTGGACGTGCACCGGCACCTCGACGCGTTCCAGGAGCTCGGCAACACCCTCGAGCTTCATGCCCATCATCTCGCCGCCCACATGATCGGGGTGGTAGTGGGTGGCGAGCACCCCGGCGCAGCGCATGCCGTCGGCCTCGAGGACGTCGACGATGCCGCTGACGTCGTAGGCCGGATCCACCAGGAGCGCTTCACCGGTCTCCCGATCGCCGATCGCGTAGACGAAGTTGACCATCTGGACGGCCATCTGGTCGTCGACCGCAAAGTCGCGGCCCGAGAGCAGCTGGCGGAAGTAGAAGCGATCGCTCATCCGGCCAATCTAGATCGGCTGCGGAAGAAGGCCGACAGACGGAGCCGATAGGCCCGGTTGTAGCGGTCGTAGGCGACCCGCAGCTCGGCGGCCGGCCAGTCGGACGGGCACAACGCGTCGGGGAGCAGCGGGTCGGACACCAGATGGCGCAGGGCGTCGGCAGCGACCGTGAACCCCTCGGCGAGGGAGCCGGGCTCGTCAGCCTCCAAGGCCGCCTCCATGGACACCATTCGGGTCAGATGGCGGGCGGCGCCTCGCGCCCAGTCGTCGAGCGCGAACAATTCGACCGCCAGGGCCGCCGGGTCGCCCTCGGGTGTGGCGACGAACCGTTCGGACTGGTCGGCGACGATCGTGCGGGCGGCGGGAAGCCGATCCGCCGCAAGGTTGTCGGGGCGGAGCCAGACCCCTTCCCGCCGCTCCCTCAACCCGAGGTGCGTCGCCGCCGTGCGCAGCGCGGCCCGGTCGCCCGATCGGCGGGCACCGCCGCGCACGACCCACATCTCCCACGCCCCCGACCACGATCGCGTTCTCGGCGCCAGCCCCTCCTCCTGCCGCTGTTGCCGCTCGAGCAGGGCACCGGAAAGGGCGTAGCCGCCCTGCGGGTCGCGGAGGAGCTCGCCGCGCTCCACCATCCGACTCAACGCCACCCGCGTCGTCCCCGGGTTGACGCCGAACTCCTCGGCGAACGCGACGAGCAGTCGACCCGGCAGCTGCGGCGGCTGTGTGCCGAGCAGGGTCGACGCGACGATGCTGCGAGCGGAGAGGGCGGACATGGCCGTCAGGCCGACGGCTGCGCCAGGGTCCGCCAGAACGCCCAGTACCCGCGATGAGTGATCGCCTCCGTCACGTAGCCGTCCTCCTCGAGCGCCTGCTGGAGCCGCGGGAGGTTGGCCATCGGGATGCCGGAATCGACATGGTGGGCGAGGTGGTAGCCGATCGACTGCGACAGGAACACGTGCTTCGAGAGGAACCCCTGGTGGATGTGATGCGTGGTGAGTCGGCGGTCGTCCGAGCGCGTCATGCCCGCGTGCTCGGCCAGGGCCCGGAGCCGGTTGGCCACCCGCCAGTAGGTCAGCCAGGGCAGGAACCACAGGAACAGGTAGAGCCACGGATGACCGAAGGCGGCGAAGACCGCGAAGACGACGGCCTGGCCGCCCAGGAAGCGCAGCGCCCGCACCCGCCGCCCCTTCGTGAAGAGGCCCACGAGCGACGGCTTCACGTTCTTCCAGCCGGAGACGCCGATCGCGTCACGAACGAGTTTGCGACGCAGCGAGTCACGCGGGATCGGGTATCGGGCGTAGAGGGCGAAGTCGGGTTCCTTCTCACCGAACTCGTCACGGTGGTGCTGCGAATGGGCGAGCCGGTAGGCCGACTCGCCGGTGCCGAAGGCCAGCCAGCCGATCAGCTTCTCGCCGATGAGGTCGTTGAGCCCTCGGTTGCTGAAGAGCAGCCGATGGGCGGCTTCGTGGAAGAGCGTCAGCGCACGCTGGAAGTAGGCACCCATCACCACGAAGGCGGCGATCCACGCGACCGGGTGGTCGATCGCCACGGCGGTGCCGATCGCCACGAACGGGTACGCGAGGGCAACGACCGTCAGCGCCGCGTTGCGGAGATTGGGGATCTTGCGCAGCTCGGCACGGAACTCGGGACGGGGGCGACCGTCGGGACGCAGCCGATCGGACCCGGCGAACGGTTCGACCCGATCGACAGGGGCCAACCCGCCGGTGAAGGCCGAGACCAGTTCGTCGTGCGACATCGCGGTTGCCATGAACCCAGCCTAGGGATCTGGCATTACAGACACAACTACAAGCGCATATCGAACTGTAACACTCGTTAGTCGTCGCCACCCGGCTTCCACAGGGTCGCGGCGTAGTCCTGCTCGAGCATCTCCTCCACCGCGGGGACGGCCTCGGCGTCGAGCCCCATCCCGTCCGACACGATCGCGCCCAGCGACGCCAGGCTGCCCTCGGCGGGCCACGACGACGGGTCCCACAGACCACTGCGCCGAAACGCCTTCGCGCAGTGCACGAACTGCTCCGTGACCGTGACCCCGATCGCCGTCTTCGGGCGCCGGTCCTTCACGGCACACGCGTCGAGCACGTCGTCGTCGGTCGTGATGCAGGCATGGCCGTTGACCCGCAGCGTCACCTCGTTGCCGGGCACGAGGAAGATGATCCCGACACCGGAGCCGGCCGCGATGTTGGTGAGCGTGTCGAGCAGGTTGTTGCCCGACAGGTCACCGATGGCCAGGTGACGGTCGTCGAGAACGGTGACGAAGCCCGGCGGCCCGCCCTTCGGCGACACGTCGGCCGTGCCGTCGGGGGCACTGGTCCCGATGATCACAAAGGGCGAGAGATCGATGTGGGCGCGCGCATGCGCATCGAGGGACGGGTGGCACTTGGCGACGACCGCGTCGTTCGGCGGTCGGTAGACCGCACGGAGCTCGGCCTCGGACGTCAGACGGTTCTCGAACATCGGGCCACCGTAGGACCGACCCGGCCACCCCTCAATCGCGGGCGAGCACGACCTCACGCGGGTGCGACTCCACATGGGTGGCCCGCGGCAGGCCCTGCGCGGCGCAGGTCCCCGCTCGGGCCCGGCTGCCCACGATCATGTCGGCCTCGTCGCCCCGACGACGGACCGCCCAGACCAGCGGCCAGACGAGGACGGTGGTGAGCCCGCCCACCACGTAGCCGCGGCCGAACCCGTCGATCGGGGCGCTCGCCGCTCCGGCGAGACGACCGAGCCCGAGCTGCCCCCCGACGCCGCCGACAGAACCGATCATCGCGTCGAAGCTGATGACCGTCGCCCGATGCTCGCTCGGAGCGACATGGTGGACGTAGGCCTGGCGGACCGGGGAGATCACCCCGAGCGAGCCGGTCACGAGGAGGAAGGACGGCACCGCGACCCAGAACGAGTCCGTCAGTCCCATCGAGACCGAGCCGATGGTCGCGACGATCGAACCGCCGAGGATGATCGAGCTGCGGCGACCGCATCGCCGAGTGATGAGTTCCACGATCTGGTTCCCCAGGATCGTCGACAGCGACATCAGCGCAGTGATCACGCCGACCACCCAGATCTTGTCGTCGTCGAGGAGGAGGAGCAGGTAGGGCTGCGCCGAGTAGAACGCCCAGGCGAAGAAGGCGCCCCGAACGACGCCGGAGAGCATGAGCAGCCGTAGACCGGGGTCCTGCCAGCCGTAGGTCACGCCGACTCGGGTCTGTTCCCGCAGTTCCGATCCGATGTTGCTGAGCTGGAGCGGCCGTGGGGTGAACCCGAGGTCGTGCATCGCCCGCCACGACACGACGAAGAGCGCGGCGAGGAGGCCGGCCCGCACGCCGAACGGCACCCCGAGATCGATCTGACCGAGGAACCCACCCGCCGTCGTCCCGACCAGCATCGCCACGCCGGTGACCTGCTGCGATCGGGCGAACACGTGGTCGAGGTCGCCGTCCTCCCCCACCGAGTGCAGCGCATCGACCAGCCACGCCTCGAGCGCGCCGGAGTAGAAGGTGAAGCCCAGCCCCATGACCAGCGAGACGAGGGCGAACACGACCACGCCCGCTTCCATCCGGGCCGCGACGAGGTAGAGCAGCGTGGTCGATCCGAGCACCACGATCGACAGCAGGTAGGAGGCGCGACGACCCACGGTGTCGGCCACGACGCCGGTGGGGATCTCGAACAGCACCATGCCCGCCGAGAAGACGGCGTTGGCGACGAACACCTCTTCGATCGAGAGCCCGGCGTCGAGCAGGAACAGGGTGTTGACCCCCCAGATCAGCGACGCGGCGAGGGTGTAGAGACCGGCCAGCAGCTGATAGTTGCGAATGATCCGGCTCGCCGTCACTATCCTCCCTCTTCGTGAACGATCCCACACCTTCCACGCCGACGCTCGCCTACCTGGGCCCGGTCGGCACGTTCACCGAACAGGCCGTGCTGAGCGAACCCGACCTCGCCGCGATGGAGCTCGTCCGCTTCGGCAGCATCGTCGAGGTGCTCCGAGCGGTCGAGAACGCTGCCGTCGACTACGGCTTCGCGGCGATCGAGAACATGATCGAGGGCGCGGTCAACGCGACCATCGACACGCTCGCGTTCGACGCCGACCTGCTGATCCAGCGCGAGGTCGTCATGAACGTCAACCTCAACCTGTTGGTCCAACCGGGCGTGACCCTCGACGACATCGAGCATGTCCGCTCCATGCCGGTGGCCTACGCACAGTGCCGTCGCTACCTGGCCGACAATCTCGCGAAGGCGTCGATCGAAGCCACGAACTCGACGGCCGACGCCGCCCGCGAGCTCGCCGACTCGAAACGCACCGACACCGCTGCGATCGCACCCCAGCGTTCGGCTGAGGTCTACGGCCTCGAGATCCTCGCCGCCGACATCGAGGACCACCCGGAGAACCAGACCCGCTTCGTCCTCGTCGGTCGAAACGGCATCACCGCGCCGACCGGCCACGACAAGACGTCGATCGTGATCTACCAGCGAGCCGACGAACCGGGCTCATTGGTGGCGATCCTCTCCGAGTTCGCCGCCCGCAACATCAACCTCACCAAGCTCGAGAGCCGCCCCACTCGCACCGGTCTGGGCGACTACTGCTTCCTGATCGACTGCGAGGGCCACATCGCCGATCAGGTCGTCGGCGACGCCCTCCGCAACATCCAGATGAAGCACGGTCGGGTCAAGTTCCTCGGCAGCTACCCGTCGGCCTACGGCACCGCCGAGGAGCAGGAGTCGAACCGGGCCGGCGTGGCCGAAGGCGATCGCTGGCTCGACGACCTCCGATCCCAGATCCGCTGACGTCAGACCGCCCGGTCGACGAATCGGTCGCCGACGAGAACCGGAACCAGGTCGCTGACGTGCGCCTGGGCGGCGAGGAAGACGTCGTCGGGCCACCCGCGGCCGACGAGTTCGCGACCCGAGGTGCTCTCACGGAGTCGGTCGACGACCTCCGACTCGGCTTCGTGCCACACGGCCGCCGCGGCGCGCGCTTCAGGACTCAACTCGACCCGGTCGAACATGGACAGCACCGCCCCGGCCCCGAGGAGATCCTCCACCGCCACCCGGAGGGGACCGGTCGAGCCCTTCCATCGCTCGCCCGCCGCGATCACGCCCACCCGCACGTCTTCGTCGGCGAAGGCGCTCCCGACCGCGGATCCGTTGCGCACACACGCAGCGACGACCTCCGCGGCGCCCGCCTCGGCCGCAGCGAAGGCCAGCGCCGCGCCGTTGGGCGACGGCAACACGATCCGGGTCCCGGGTGCGACCTCGGCCAACGACACGGGCGACAGGGAGAACGGGGCGTCGCCGTCACGGGGACCGGCCAGTACCGCGTCGACCCGATCTGCGAAGTCGGCCGCCGTCCCGTCGTTCATCTTGTAGGGGAAGACCTCGGCACCCCGACCCAGGGCGACATCGACACACGTCGTGAACGACAACACGTCGACAATCACGATCACGTCGACTTCCGGGGCCAAGGTCCGCAGACCCATCGGCCCCCACTCAAAGCGAACCCGGAACTCGCCCGGGCCCGCGGGGTTCACGTCCAGCCGCCGTAGCGGGGCCGCGGCGACCACCAACGCCCGGCGAAGCGCCAGCGGGGCAGGTCGTCGGGCGCCGTCTCGGCTCCCGGGCGCGGCCACAACGCCTCGTAGGCGGCGAGTATCGCCGCCATCTCCTCGTCGGTGGGCGCCGGCGTGATCTCCATTACAGCGGCACGTTCCCGTGCTTGCGCTGCGGCATCTCCTCGCGCTTCGACTCGAGGAGTCGGAGCCCGGCCACGATCTTGCGTCGGGTCTCCGACGGTTCGATCACGTCGTCGACATAGCCGCGCTCAGCCGCGATGTAGGGGTTGGCCAGGCGTTCGGTGTAGTCCTCGATCAGCTCCGCCCGCCGGGCCTCGGGATCGGCCGCATCGGCCAACTCGCGCCGGTGGATGATCTCGACGGCGCCCTGCGAACCCATCACCGCGAGCTCGGCCGTCGGCCAGGCGAACGCGAGGTCGGAACCGACCGACTTGGAATCCATGACGACATAGGCACCGCCGTAGGCCTTTCGGGTGATGATCTGGATACGGGGCACGGTCGCTTCGCAATAGGCGTAGAGCAACTTCGCGCCGTGGCGGATGATGCCGCCGTATTCCTGGTCGACCCCGGGGAGGAAGCCGGGCACGTCGACGAACGTCAACAACGGGATGTTGAACGCGTCGCAGGTGCGCACGAAGCGAGCGGCCTTCTCGGACGACTCGATGTCGAGCACACCGGCCAGCATCATCGGCTGGTTGCCGACCACGCCGACGGCACGACCGTCGACCCGGGCGAACCCGCACGTGATGCTCTTGCCCCACGACGCGTGGTACTCCATGAAGTCACCGTCGTCGACGACATGACCGATGACCTGCTTCATGTCGTAGGGAACGTTGGGGCTCTCGGGGAGGATCTCGTCGAGCTCGGGGCAGAGACGATCGGGATCGTCGCCGGTCTCGAGCTGCGGCGTCTGCTCCAGATTGTTGGACGGCAGGAAGCTCAGGAGATCCTTGACCTGATCGAGGACTTCTTCCTCGGTGTCGGCCACGAACGTGGCGACGCCCGACTTGCTGCTGTGCGAACCCGCACCACCCAGCTCCTCGAGGGTGACCTCTTCGCCGGTGACCGTCTTCACCACATCGGGCCCCGTGATGAACATGTGGGACTTCTCGCGCACCATGAAGATGAAGTCGGTCATGGCCGGGCTGTAGACGGCGCCGCCCGCACACGGGCCGAGGATCACGGAGATCTGCGGGATGACTCCCGACGACTGCACGTTGCGGTAGAAGATGCCGCCGTAGCCGTCGAGGGACACCACGCCCTCCTGGATACGGGCACCGGCACCGTCGTTGAGACCGATCATCGGTGCACCGGTCGCCAGGGCCAGGTCCATGACCTTGTGGAGCTTCTCGGCGAACACCTCGCCGAGCGCGCCACCCATGACGGTGAAGTCCTGCGAGAAGACGAAGACCTTGCGACCGTCGACCGTGCCCCACCCGGTGATCACGCCGTCGGTGTAGGGACGCTCGTCGAGCACACCCTCGGCAGCACGATGCCGAGCGAGCATGTCGAGTTCGTTGAACGAGCCCTCGTCGAGCAGATACTCGATTCGCTCGCGGGCCAGCATCTTCCCCTTGTCGTGCTGACGCTGCACCGACCGTTCGGAGCCGGCGTTGACCGCCTGCTCCTTGCGTTCGCGCAGGTCTTCGAGCTTTGCCTTCATGGATTGATCAGCCACGGCGGCAATCTACCTGCGGACGGGGCTCACACCCGAAACCGGCCCCTCAGCGGGGTGGGCCGTGCACCACTGCATCGAACACCTTCTCGTGCTCGACCACGGGCGGGAATCCCCGCAACATCCACGTCGCTCCGCGACTCGCGAAGGCCGGAATCGTGCCGTCGTACTCGGTGCGCAGACACACGTCGAAGCCGTCGAGATCGCCACGCACCGCGACGATCTCGTCGAGCATGCGGGCGAAACTGTCGTCGTCGACCTCGATGGGGAAGATCCCCTCCATCCTCGCGGCCCGCCGCACCGGCTTCATGGCCCGACCCCGGGCGGCAACCCAGATCGGCGGGCGCGGCTGCTGCGCCGGACGCGGCTCGAGCGAGACACCATCGACCCGGAAGTGTTCCCCGACATGGGCAAGCGTCTCCCCTTCGAGCAACGCCGTGATGATGTCGAGTCCCTCGTCGAGCCGAGCCCCGCGGGCCCGGGCGTCGACGATCTCGTCGAACCGCGAGAGTTCGCCCCCGGAATCGGTGCCCGAGCCGACACCGACCGTCAGCCGGCCGTCGCTCATGAGGTCGACCGTCAGGATCTCGCGGGCGAGCTTGATCGGCCGCCGCCGGGGAACCGGGGTCACCATCGGGCCGAGGCGGATGCGGGTGGTGGCGGCCGCCATCGCACCCAGCGCCACCCAGGCATCGATGATCTCGTTCGTCTCGTTGCGGAGCACGTGGTCCCAAAGGAACACACCGTCCCAGCCCGACTCCTCCGCAGTGGCCGCGAGGTCGACGAGCTTGTGCGGGTCGGCGAAGCGCCCGAACGGTGCGATGAAGATCCCGTGCTTCACGACCACACCGTAGGTCGCCCCGGCGACGGGCACCCGGGCAGTCCGCTCTAGGATCCGCCCATGGCCGGATTCGACCCCGCGGCTCGCGAACGGGAGCTTCGCGCCGAGTCCGAACAGTGGGACACGGCCACCGTGCGACCGGCCGTCGACGGCGAAATCCCGGTCATCGACGTCGGCGCCTGGTTCGAGTCGGGCTCTCCGCGCGATCTCGACGACGTCGCCCGCCGGCTGGCGTGGGCGTCGGAGACCGTCGGGTTCCACCAACTCGTCGGCCACGGGTTCGACCCCGAACTCACGGCGGCCGCGTTCGAGGCCACCCGGCAGATCCACGCGCTGCCCGACGCAGCCAAGGAGGCCATCGCGCTCGATCGTCCCGACTGGCCGTTGGGCGGGGTCGGCCATCTCCGGATCGGAGAACGCAAGCTGCCCCGCCGAGCCCGCGGCAACCGCAACGAGGCCTTCCTGCTCAAGGGCGGCGACGCGATCGGATTCGACGACAACCAGTGGCCCGATCCCGATCTCGTCCCCGACTTCCGCGTCACCGTCGAGGCCTACGCAACGGCCGCGGCCGCACTCGCCTGCCGACTCCTGCCCGCCTACGCCGTCGCCCTCGATCTCGAACCCGACTATTTCGCCGATGCCTTCCGCGACCCCTTCTGGCGACTGCGCCTGTCGCACTATCCCGGTGCGGCCGACCGCGGGCGGGCCGAGGGCGACTACGGCATCGCCCCGCATGTCGACACCACCTTCTTCACCCTCCTCAGGCAGGAGGCGACCGGGCTCTGTGTCCACCACGCACCCAGCGACGAGTGGATCGTCGTGCCCGTGGTGACCGAGGGGTTCGTGGTCAACGGCGGCGAGCTGCTGCGCCAGTGGACCAACGACCGCTTCCTCAGTGCACGGCACTTCGCCGACAACCCGGACACGCACTCGCGGTACTCGATCCCGTTCTTCTTCAACGCCGATGCCGACCACGTGATGGCGCCGCTGCCGGGCTGCTCCGGTCCCGGCAATCCGCTGCGCTACCCGCCGGTGAGCTATCGCGAGAGCCAGGCGGCTGTGCAGGGAGAGTGACCCGGGTCGTTAGGGTCAACCGGATGTCCGAGTTCTCGCGTGTCTGCGTCTTCTGTGCTTCCTCCCCCGGCAACGACCCGGCCGTGATCGATGCCACGATCGAACTCGGTCGCCTCCTGGCCGAGCGTGACCTCGAACTCGTCTACGGCGGCGGCGCGGTCGGGCTCATGGGCCTGATCGCCGACACGGTGATGGACCATGGCGGCCGGGTCACGGGCGTGATCCCGAAGAACCTGTTCTCCCGCGAGGTCGGGCACCGCTCGCTCACCGTGCTCGAGGAGGTCGACTCGATGCACGTGCGCAAGGCCCGGATGTACGACCTCGCCGACGCCTTCATCGCCCTCCCCGGCGGGTTCGGGACGCTCGAGGAATTGGCCGAGACGCTCACCTGGAACCAGATCGGGCTGCTGAAGAAGCCGGTCGGCGTGCTCGACGTCGGCGGGTTCTGGCAGCCCCTGCTCGAACTGCTCGACTCGATGGTCGCCAAGGAGATCCTCAAGCCCGCGAACCGCGAGGTCCTTCTGGCCGAGGCATCGCCCGCGACCCTCCTCGACGCCCTCCAGGCGCAGGACCTCACCTACGTGCCCAAGTGGATCGGCGACGAGGACATCTGAGCCCTCATGCGAATCCTCCGCGAGGGGGATGCGGCCCCGGACAGAGGCAGCGAGGATGGGGCCATGACCACCGTCGACTTCTTCCAGGGAAACTACGCGCCGGTCCGTGAGGAACTGACCGTCTTCGACCTCGAGGTGACGGGCACGATCCCGGCCGAGCTCGACGGCCGCCTTCTGCGCATCGGGCCGAACCCGGTCGAGGACCCGAAGCCGACCGATCACTGGTTCACCGGAAGCGGCATGGCCCACGGCGTGCAGCTCGGCGACGGCCGGGCCCGGTGGTACCGCAACCGCTACATCAACAGCGATCACATCGCCGACGCTCTGGGCCGCCCTCGCATGCCAGGCCCCCGCCACGAGGGGGGCGACGGCAACGCCAACACCAACATCATCGGCCACGCAGGGAAGACCTGGGCTCTCGTCGAGGGGTTCAGCTATCCGGTCGAGCTCGACCACGAGCTCGGGAGCGTTGCGTCCAACAACTTCGAGGGCACGCTCGAGGGCACCTTCACCGCCCACCCGAAACGCGACCCTGCCACCGGGGAACTCCACGCCGTCACCTACTATTTCGGGTGGGAGTTCGTCCGCTATGTCGTCGTCGGTGTCGACGGTCGGGTGCGTCGAACCGTCGACGTGCCCACCGGCCACAGCCCCATGATCCACGACTGCTCGATCACCGAGTCGGCGGTGCTCCTGCTCGACTTCCCGGTGCACTTCGATCTCGATGCGGCGATGGCCGGCGCGAGCCTTCCCTACCGGTGGAAGCCCGATGAGGTCTGCCGCATCGGGGTGCTCCCATTCGACGCACCGGCCGATGCCGTCCAGTGGTGCGAGCTCGACCCGTGTTTCGCGTTCCACCCGATGAACTCGTTCGACCGACCCGACGGCACGATCCAGCTCGACATCTGCCGTCACGAGAAGATGTTCGATGCGGTCACGAACGGACCGGGCGAAGGGCCCCCGTCGCTGCACCGCTGGATCCTCGACCCGACGAAGGGGACGGTCTCGGAGGAACTGCTCGACGACCGCAACCAGGAGTTCCCCCGCGTCGACGAACGCTCGGTCGGCCGAGACGCCCGCTACGGCTACACCGTCGGCTTCGTGGGGGAAGAGGGCCCTGCCTTCAAGCGCGACCTCCGCACCAACGAGGTCGAGCTCCACGATTTCGGCCCCGGTCGCTCGACCCAGGAGATGGTCTTCGTGCCCCGGTCCGAGGATGCCGACGAGGACGACGGCTGGTGCCTGAGCTACGTCCACGACGCCAACACCGACACCGCCGATGTGGTGATCCTCAACGCGCAGGACTTCTCCGGCGAACCGCAGGCCGTCGTCCACCTCCCGCAGCGTGTGCCCTACGGCTTCCACGGCAACTGGGTGCCCAACCCGTAGAAAGTCGCCCGTGGCCCGGGGCGTGAGGTTCTAGCCTCCGGCCATGGCCGAGCCTTCCGATCACCCTGCTCCCTCCCCCAGAACGACCGTGCGGCGGGGCGCGAACCGTGCCGTCTACGCGTCCGACGACGTGAAGGCGATCCTCGACGCCGGGATGATCGCCCACGTCGGTGTGCAGACGCCCGACGGTCCGCTGGTGCTGCCGATGGCCTACGGGCGCGACGAGACCACGCTCTACCTCCACGGCGCGGCGGCCAACCATCTGCTCGGCACCGGCAACGGCCACGAGATCTGCGCGACCGTCACCCATGTCGACGGCCTGGTCATGGCCCGCACGCCGTTCCACAACTCGATGAACTATCGCTCGGTCGTGGTCCGCGGACTCGCGACGAAGATCGTCGACAAGGCGGCGAAGCTCCGGGCGCTGAAGATCATCACCGACCATGTCGTTGAGAACTGGGACATCGGCCGCCAGGTCAGTGACATCGACGAGAAGAAGACGCTCGTGCTCGAGATGCCGCTCGCCGAGGCGTCGGCCAAGGTCCGCGCCGGCGACCCGATCGACGAGCCGGAGGACATGGCGGGTCCCTGGTGGGCCGGCGTGGTCCCCGTCGAGACCCGCATCGGCACTCCCTACGCGGCGGCCGACTACAGCGGCGACCGGGACGTCCCCGCGGCCTACCGCGCCCTCGACGGAACCGTCCTCTGACCCCGCAGGGCGCGGAATATGACGAACGTGTGACGAATATCACCACTCGGTGAACGGCGGTTCCGGTCAAGGCGGGCCCAGAATCGTCCGACGGAGCGCGGGTACCTGGAGGTTCGAATCCCATGCCCGCCCACACATTCTCCCGCCGCGTCCTCGGCGCGGTCGTCGTGACATGCCTCGTCATCGTTTCGTCACACGCGGCCGCCGCCGAGCACCCCACCGCCCAGCCGGTCGCCGACGGAGTCCTGCTCGCCCCCGTCCCGTGCGGCGTCGAGGTGCAGGGCACGACCTACGCCGGCCACGGCAGCAACAACTGGAACCTCGATCTCAACACGACCGTCGGCTCGAGCCGCGACGACGTGGGCCTCCCGATCCTCGCCCAGGCCGACGGGACGGTCGTGTGGTTCAAGACCTCCGGCTACAACAAGGGAGCCGGTACCTACATCGAGGTCGACTACGGCGAGGTCACCGCTCGCTACATCCACCTCGTGGAGGGCTCGATACCTGCGCATCTGGCGGAGATCGGCGCAGAGGTCCGCACCGGCGACCAGCTCGGCGAGCTCGGCAACACCGGCCGCTCGAGCGGCCCCCACCTCCACCTCGAGTACTGGGACAGCGCCGAGCACGACGACACCCCGTGGTACCAACTCCCCCGTGCGAACCACCGGCCGGTGGCGTTCGAGGGCGTGGAGATGGTCGCGACTCTCGGCAGGCCGTCGCCGACCGTCGTGTCGACCAACTGTCCGGAGCCGACGCTCGAGGACCGGCTGCGGCAACTCCGCCTGTGGCGCCATGCACAGTTCGAGAGAGCGGCCTGAGCCGGCCGACCCGTCGAGCTACAGAACCGCGAACGCGGCGCGCATCTCGCCGACGAAGATCTCCGGCTGCTCCCAGGCGGCGAAGTGACCGCCCTTGTCGAGTTCGTTCCAGTACTGGATGTTCTCGTAGCGCTGCTCGGCCCACCGGCGCGAGCACCGGATGATCTCCTTGGGATAGATCGAGCAGCCGGTCGGGATCTGCACGCCGCCGCTGCCGAAGTCGGCGAAGCTCTCCCAGTACAGGCGGCCCGACGACGCACCCGTCGCGGTGAACCAGTAGATCGAGATGTTGTCGAGCATCTGGTCCTTGGTGAGCGCCGACTCGGGGTGACCGTCGTTGTCGGTCCAGGCCCACATCTTCTCGGCGATCCAAGCGCACTGACCGGTGGCGGAGTCGACCAGTCCGTAGCCGAGCGACTGGGGCCGGGTCGACTGCTGCTTCGAGTAGCCCGAGTCCCACTTGTCGTAGTGGCCGAGGGCCTCGAGGGCGGCCGCCTCCTGCGGTGTCGGGTCGGCGAGCGACTCCGGCGTGGGACCGGCCACCGGCATGTTCGTGTGGATGGCGCGGGCGTTGCCCAGGTCCTGCATGCCGATGTAGGTCGTGACGGCGCCACCCCAGTCGCCGCCCTGGGCCACATACGAGTCGTAGCCGAGGCGCACCATCAGCGTGTTCCACGCCGTGGCGATCCAGGCGACGCCGCAGCCGGTCGACGTCGGCTTGCCGCTCCAGCCGTAGCCGGGCAGCGAGGGGATCACCAGGTGGAACGCGTCGGCCTCGGCGCCGCCGTGTTCGGTCGGATTGGTGAGCGGTTCGATCACGCGCATGAACTCGGCGACCGAGCCCGGCCAGCCGTGGGTGAGCACCATCGGCGTCGCGTCCTCGTGGGGCGAACGGACATGGATGAAGTGGATGTCGACGCCGTCGATCTCGGTGAGGAAGTTGTCGTAGGCGTTGAGCGCCGACTCGAACCGGCGCCAGTCGTACTCGTTGGCCCAGTAGTCACACAGCTCCTGCGTGTAGGCGAGCGGGATGCCCTGGGTCCAGTCGTCGACGGTCTCCGCCTCGGGCCAGCGGGCGCGGGCCAAACGATCACGAAGATCGTCGATGGCGGCGTCGGGGACGTCGATGGTGAAGGGCCGGATGTCGTCGCTCATGCCCGCAGCCTCGCCCGTCGCGCGCAGGCCGGGCAAACCGTCGGCGAGCGCGGCCGGATCCCGCCGGCCCGGGGTCAACCGCCGGCGAGGGTCGCGAGGCCGATGGCGGGGAAGGTGAAGAGCTCGGGCTCCTCGACGGTGAGATCCAACACGAGCGGTGCCAGCGGCTCCGGATCGACGCCCTGCAGCACCGATCGGTTGATCAGGATCCATCCGCCCAGGTCTTCGATCGACTCGATGTTGAGCACCGTCGCATCGAGCACCGGCTCCGACAGCGGCCAGTAGAGCCGCTCCTCACCGGTGCGGAGGTCGGCGCTGCGCAGCACCCAGGCCGCAGCGATCGGGCCCGACTCATCGGTGTCGGGGTCGAAGCCCCAATCGGGACCCTCGACCCAGTAGAGGGTCGAACCGTCGAGCGAGATGGTCGCCGCGGTCACATAGGGCGGCGCGTTGTAGGCGAGGTCGTCGGTCGGCGACGGCAGCGCCACCGCGCCACCCGCGAGGTCGACGAACCCGACCCACTCGGTGAGGTCGGCCCATGCACTCGCCACGCCCACGCCGGCCGCCTCGCTCCACATGAAGTCGGTGACGCCGAACTCGGCTTCGGCGCCGAGACCGAAATCGGCGATCTCGCGCCCGTCCTCGACCGCCAGCGCACTGACTCCGCCGAAGCCGAACCCGTCGGCCGCAGCAACGGACCCGATCACGACCTCCACGCCGCCGATCACGGCCACGTCGTAGATGTCGACGAGCCCGTCCACCACCGTCCGGGTGCCATCGGGGTCGTAGCGCACGATCTCGACCAGGTGCTCGGTCTCGTCGAGCCGTTGATCCTCACGCGTGAATATCACGCCACTGGGAGTCTGGTGGATCGCCGTCACGAGATGGTCGGCGAAGAGGCTGCTCTCGAACCCGAGCATCTCGTCGTCGTAGGTGTAGCGCGTGAGGTCGCCGTCCTCGGCAACGAGGAGGTCGGGGAACCCGACGGGACCGTCGGAAGGCGCATTCGGGTCGACACAGTCGGTCCCCGACTCGGTGACGACCGGGATCAGATCGCCACACATTCCCTGGGGGACCCTGGTCGTCGTGGTACTCGTCGTCGTGGTGCTCGTGGTCGTGGAGCTCGTGGTCGAGGACGAGGGCGCCTCGGAGGTCGTCGTCGAGCCGCCGTCGGCCGCGACGCCGACGTCGTCGTCACCACACCCGCTCGCGATCAGCGCCAGGATGCACAGGAGAAGCCGGAACCGCTGCATGCGGTACCTGTCGGCAGCTGGTCGCCCGGCATCAGGGATCGTCACCGCTCTAGTCTCACGCCGATGGACCTCCCGGTGGTGCCGCCCGTGAAGCCGATGCTCGCCAAGGCCGTCGACGGCATCCCCGAGATCGGGGATCTCGCGTTCGAACCGAAGTGGGATGGCTTCCGCTGCATCGTGTTCCGCGACGGCGACGAGGTGTACCTCGGTTCACGCAACGAGAAGCCGCTCACCCGGTACTTCCCCGAGCTGATCGAGCCGCTCAAGGCGTGTCTGCCCGAACGATGCGTGGTCGACGGGGAGATCATCGTGACCGTCGACGACCATCTCGGATTCGACGCACTCCAGCAGCGCATCCACCCGGCCGACTCGCGGGTGCAGAAGCTGGCCGTCGAGACGCCGGCCGAGTTCGTGGCCTTCGACGTGCTCGCCGTGAACGACACCGACCTGACCGACGAGCCGTTCCGCGATCGCCGCCAGATCCTGGAGACGATCGGTGCCGCCTTCGAACCACCGATCCATCTGGTGCCCTCGACCCTCGATCGCGAGATCGCCCACGAGTGGTACGTGACGTTCGAGGGCGCCGGTCTCGACGGGCTGATCGCCAAGCCCCGCGACGGCACCTACATGCCCAACAAGCGCACCCAGTACAAGGTCAAGCACACCCGCACCGCCGATGTGGTGGTGGCCGGCTACCGACTCCACAAGGACGGCGAGGGTGTGGGGTCGATGCTGGTGGGCCTCCACGACGACGACGGCCGGCTGCAACACATGGGCGTCGCGTCGAGCTTCAAGGCGAGCCTGCGGGCCGAGCTCGTGGAGACGCTCGCGCCCTACGTCCTCGAGGATCCGTCGACCCATCCGTGGTCGGAGTGGATGAACCCCGAAGCACACGAGGGCGGACTTATGCCGGGAGCGCCCAACCGGTGGAGCCAGGGCCGCGACACCGCGACATGGGCGCCGATGGCCTGCGAACTGGTGGCCGAGGTCAAGTACGAGGCGGTGCTCAACGGACGCTTCCGGGGCACCACCCGCTTCGTGCGGTGGCGCCCCGATCGCGACCCGGCGTCGTGCGAGTACAGCCAGCTCGAGACGGCCGCGCCCATCGGGATCAGCGCCGTCCTCGGCGCCGAGGGCTGAGGCCGTCGGGTCGACCTCCCCGGGCCGTCTGCCAAACTGCTGCCATGTCGAATGAGCTGCCCGCCACCGCCGATCTCTGCGACGACCACGAGGCGGAACTGACCGTGCTCGACGACGCCTTCCGATCCCTCGGTGGGCGCGACCGGATGGCCGGCATCGCGGTCACGCTCAAGATCTTCGAGGACAACTCACTCGTCCGGGAGGCCGTGGCCGAAGACGGGCATGGGAAGGTGCTGGTGATCGACGCCGGCGGATCGCGACGGCGGGCGGTGGTCGGCGACCAGCTGGCCGCCAAGGCCGCCGCCAACGGATGGTCGGGCATCCTCGTCTACGGCGCCGTGCGCGACGCAGCGATCCTCGGCGAGACCGACCTCGCCATCCACGCCCTCGGCACGAACCCGCGCAAGACGGAGAAGCGGGGCCTCGGCGATCGCGGCGTGGTGGTCACCTTCTGCGGTGCGACGATCCGGCCCGGCGACTGGGTCGCCGCCGACCTCGACGGCGTGCTGGTCGCCGAACGCGACCTCACCGCCTGATCCGCAGTCCGCCTGACCGCCCAGCGGCCAGGTGGATCAGGGGTTCAGCGAACCGTCGGCGACCGCCTCGTCGATGAGCCGTTCGGCGATCGGCCACACGTCCTCGAGACCGTCGGCCATCGCGCCGTTGATGGCCTTCACCTGCGACGACGTGACGCCGCGGGCATGCCAGGTGGCCCCGCCGCTGGCCAGGTTGAGCAGGAGCGGCTGGAGCCGGTCGCAGGCGTAGGCGAACCGGGCCTCGGGCGTGGCCCGGGCCTCGTACTCGTCCCAGAGCGCCCGCAGCTCGGTGGCCTCGGGTTCCGGGAGGAGGGCGAAGATCCGGTCGGCCGCGGCGACCTCTTCGGCCTCCTTGGCCTTGCGACCGGCGACGTCGTAGATGTCGACGTCGCCGGCGTCGACCTCGACGATGTCGTGCACGAGGAGGATGCGGATCACCCGCTCGATGTCGACGGGCTCCTTCGCATGGGGCGCCATCGCCATCGCCACCATCGCGAGGTGCCACGAGTGTTCCGCGCTGTTCTCGTTGCGCGAGGCGTCGGTCAGCAGGTTGCGACGCAGGACCAGCTTCAACCGGTCGATCTCGAAGATGAAGCGGAATCGGCCGGCGAGCGCCGCGTCGACCTCGGCCGTCATCGTCACTGCCTTGTCGGGATCCATGTCAGGCCTCGTAGTTCCGGAAGAGCTCGTGGGCCCGCTTGGCCACACGGTCGGCCCCGATCTCGGCACAGCGTTCGTCGAAGCCGGCACCGGGACCCGTCCACACCATCTCGTCGACCGACGCACTGACCGGCGCGTCGAGATCGACGGTGGCGATGCGGCGGAACAACAGCGCGTCCTCGAAGTTGTCGCGCAGCGTGGCCGCGAGTTTCGCGGCGCCCCGGACGTCGACACCGTCCCACTCGGCAATGTCGAACGGCACCTGATCGATGTGGCCGAAACGGGTGAGGATCTTCGCCGCCGACTTGGCGCCCCACCCCTGGAGACCGGGGAACCCGTCGGCGGTGTCACCCACCACTCCGAGATAGTCGGGGATCGACTCGGGCGGCACGCCGAACTTCTCGATGACGCCGGCGCGGTCGTAGATCACCTCTCGGCGACGGTCGAGCTGCACGACCCGACCGTCGGCGGTGACGCACTGGGCCAGGTCCTTGTCGGGGGTGCAGATGATCACCTGCTCCACCCTCGGGTCGGCCGCCGCCATCGCCGCGCCGGCGGCCATGCCGTCGTCGGCCTCGTGCGTGACCTGCGGCCAGACCGTGAAGCCGGCCAGCTCCAGGAGTTCCTCGACCTCGGGGAACTGGGCCAGCAGATCCGGCTCGACACCGCTGCCGTCCTTGTAGCCGTCGTAGAGATCGTTGCGAAACGACTCGATCACCTGGTCGGTGGCGATCCCGATGTGGGTCGCGCCACCGGCGACCAGGTCGAGCACCGTGTTGAGCACGCCGCGCTGCGCCCCGAGACGGGGGTCCTTGTTGGAGGGGGCGTAGTGGAAACGGAACAGCTCGTAGGTGCCGTCGACCAGATGGACCTTCATGTTCCTCCAACCATTGCCGGAGCCTCGCACACCCGGGTCGTCCGCGCGTCATGATGCCTGCCATGCCGTTGCCCCCCACCGACCTGCCCGTCGAGGACGTCATCGACGAGCTGCGCGTCGCGCTGGCCGGTCCCGGCCATGCGGTGCTGCAGGCCGAGCCAGGGGCCGGCAAGACCACCGTCGTCCCCCTCCGACTCCTCGACGAGCCGTGGTTGGGCGACGACCGGATCGTGCTGCTCGAACCGCGCCGGGTCGCGGCGCGGGCCGCGGCGCGACGCATGGCCTCCTTGTTGGGCGAGGAGCCCGGTCAGACCGTCGGGTGGGTGACCCGTGACGACCGCCGCGTCGGTCCCGCCACCCGCATCGAGGTCGTGACGGAGGGGGTGCTCACTGCTCGCCTCGTCAACGACCCCTCTCTCGCCGGGGTGGGTCTGGTCGTCTTCGACGAGTTCCACGAGCGGTCCCTGCCGGGCGACACAGGGCTCGCGTTGGCCCTGCATTCTCGCCGCCACCACGACCTCCGGGCCCGGCTGCTCGTGATGTCGGCCACGATCGACGGCGAGGCCGTCGCCGAGTTGCTGGGCACCGGCGCGCCGGCACCGGTGATCTCGTCGGTGGGGCGGACACATCCGGTCGAGATCAAGTGGCGACCCCGAAAGCAACGCGACCCACTGGTCCCTGCCGTGGCCCGAGCCGTCGACGAAGCCCTCCGCGGCCACGACGACGTGCTGGTCTTCCTGCCGGGCGTCGGCGAGATCCGGGGTGCCGAGCGTGAGCTCAGCGGTCGACTCGGACCCGACGGCCCCGCGGTGATGCCGTTGCACGGTTCGCTTCCGGCCGCAGAACAGGACGCGGCCCTCGTTCCCCGGGCCATGCGCCGCGTCGTGCTCGCCACCGACCTGGCCGAGACCAGTCTCACCGTCGAGGGCATCGGCTCGGTCGTCGACGCCGGGCTCGCCCGCGTGCCGCGTCACGACACCCGCACCGGGATGACGGCGTTGCACACCGTCACCACCTCGCGTGCGTCGTCGGAACAGCGGGCCGGCCGTGCCGGGCGTACCGGGCCCGGCGTCGCCATCCGCCTGTGGTCGAAGGTCGAGCACGGCAGCAGACTGCCGTTCCTGCCACCCGCGATCACCGAGGTCGAACTCGCCGACCTCGTGCTCGACCTGGCCCAGCGGGGCATCACCGACCCCTCCACCGTTCCCTTCCTCGATCAACCCCCGGCCGAGCACTGGGCCGACGGGGTGGCCACCCTCCGACGACTGGGGGCGCTCGACGACGACGGCCACCCGACCGAGCTCGGGTTGTGGATGGCCCGTGTCCCCGCCCACCCCCGCCTGGCCCGGATGATCGTGGAGTCTCGGCATCCCTGGCTGTCATGTTTGCTGACGGCCCTGCTCGAAGACCGTGACGTGTTGCGGGGGCGGCCGGCCGAGCTCCCGGCCGACCTCGGGGAGCGACTGCTGCTGGTGCTCGACCGTGACCGGCATCATCCCGACGCTGACGGTCGGGCCCTGCGCCAGGTCCGTGACCGGGCCCACGACCTCGCCCGTCGACAGGGGATCGAGTCGGGCCCGGTCGATCCCCGCGACATCGGCGCCGCGCTGGCCGTCGGGTTCCCCGACCGCATCGCCCGCGCCAAGGCCGGCGTCCGCGGGCGGTTCCTGCTCGCCGACGGTCGCTCGGCCAAGATCGCCCGCGACGACACCCTTGCCGACGCTCGCGGCCTGGTCGCCGTCGACCTCGGTGGGCGCCCGAAGGACCCGACGATCAACCGTGCGGCCCGACTGGAGGCGACGATCGACCATCTCGTCTTCGCCACGCCGGATCTCGACGCCACGGTTCACGAGATCCGCACCGGTTGGGGTGTCGAGCCGAGCGTCGGCGGAAGCCACGACGGCCTCGGCTCACGCAACGTGTTGCTGGCGCTCGGCGGGTCGACGTATCTGGAGGTGATCGGCCCGGACCCCGATCAGCCCGACCCGGCCGGCCCCCGTCCGTTCGGCATCGACGAGCTCGACGAGCCGACCCTCGTGACCTGGGCGGCCGGGGTTCCCCGGATCGATCTCTGGATCGAGTGGGCCCGGAGCCGGGGGGTGGAGCCCGGCGATGCGTTCGAGATGCAACGCACGACGCCGTCGGGCCACGTGCTGCGATGGCGGCTGACCGCGCCGCCGGCCGAGGGGGACGGTGTCCTGCCCTTCCTCATCGAGTGGCCGGGAGACACCCCGGCGGGCACGGCCGCCACGGGCTGCGACCTCATGGCCCTCGAGCTGGCCCATCCCGATCCGGCCGTGGGCAGCCGCCTCGCCGAGTACGCGGTGCCGGTCGACGTCGAACGGGGTGAGCGGCGGCTCGCCGCGACGATCCTGACCCCGACCGGGATCGTGACCCTGTGAGAATCCGAGGCACCCCGTGACGAGTGTCTGACACCGGTGTGACGGGTTACTCCTGGACGAGTTCGATGAGGGTGCCGAAGCTGCCCTTGGGGTGGACGAAGGCGACGGTGGTTCCCCGCGAACCCGGGCGGGGCGCCTTGTCGATCGGCGTGGCGCCGGCTTCGACCATCTGGGCGAGCGCGGCGGCACAGTCGTCGACGCGATAGCCGACATGGTGGAGACCCTCGCCCCGCTTGGCGAGATACTTCGCGATCGGTGAGTCGTCGTTGGTGGCCGCCGTGAGCTGGATGTAGCTGTCGGCGACCTTGATGAGCGCTTCCTCGACGCCATCCGACTCGACGATCTCGCGATGGTGGACCTCCGCGCCGAACGCGTCGGCGTAGTAGGAGATGGCCGACTCGAGGTCGTTGACGGCGATGGCGATGTGGTCGATCTCGGTGAGCTGCATGACGAAATCGTAGAGCGTCGGACACTCCGCGCGTTCGTCTGCCACCACCGCCGCTCAACGTGGTGGAATACTCACAGTGTGGACGTGACCCCGGAAGATCTTGAGCGAGCAGAGTTCGACAGCGCAGCCGACGGCTTCGACCCCGAAGGTGTCCGCGAACTCCTTCGCAAGGCCGCCGAACGAATGCGCGCGCTCGAACGCGAGGGCGTGAAGAGCGTCTCCGACTCGGTCAGCGCCGTGCTCAAACAGGCCGTGAAATCGGGCGAGGAACTCGTGGCCTCGGCGACGGCCGATGCCGACGCGGTGCGCGGCGCCGCCGACAACGACGCCGCCCGGATCGCGCACGATGCCGCCGAGGTCGCCGCCAAGACCGTCGCCGACGGCGAGAAGGCGGCCGCCGAGATCGTCGAGGCCGCCGACAAGCAGGTCGAGGAGATCCTCGCCACCGCCGAGAAGAACGCTCGTGAACGCTCGGCCCAGGTGATCAACGAGGCGCAGCAGCGGCTCGACCGATTGCTCGCCGCCGAACGCGACGTCCACGACCGCCTCCATGCCGCCATGACCGACATCCAGGCGTCCGTCTCGCGGGTCGGGGTGAGCCAGAGCGCCGAACTCGCGCTCACGGTCGAGGATCCGAACGCCGAGGTCAACTGGGCCGACGACGCCGCCGACGAGATCGCCGCGAAGCGCAAGTCGGCCTGAACACCCGGGCGGGTTCCTGCCCGATTCGGCGCGCTCGGGCACATCTCGGGCACATGTCGTGGATGACGAAAAGAAATCTCATCTAGGGGCTTGTCATCTCCCCGTCAATATCGTAATGTAAACGCAACACAGAAGAAGGAATGGATACCCAACCCATCCTCCCCCCGATTCCGTGGGTTTCGAGGCGTCGTCTCGGATCTGCCGGTCTATCCATACCGCCCGCGCCCGGCAGGCACGAGACGGCGCCTCGAACATTTTTCCGATGCGGTCGGATTCGGGTCTCGGCGGGGATTCAGCCGTCGGCGGGCGCGCCGGCGTCGAGCACCTGACGCCCCTCGAGGGCACGACCGAGTGTCAGCTCGTCGGCGTATTCCAGATCGCCGCCGACCGGGAGGCCACTGGCGATCCGGGTGACCCGCACCCCCATCGGCTTCAGGTACTTCACCAACAACGAGGCGGTCGCTTCCCCCTCGAGGTTCGGGTTCGTGGCGACGATCACCTCTTCGATGTCCTCCTCGCCGACCCGGGTCATCAGCTCCTTGACGCGGAGCTGCTCGACACCGACACCGTCGATCGGGCTGAACGCGCCCTGGAGCACGTGGTAGCGACCCCGGAACTCCTGGGTTCGTTCGATGGCCACGATGTCCTGGCTGTCCTCGACCACACACACGATGCGTTCCTCGCGCCGCGGATCACGACAGATCGCACACTCGTCGCCGCCCTCCGACAGGTTGAAGCAGCGCGCGCAGAACGACACCCGCTCCTTGGCGTCGACGATGGCCCTCGAGAGTCGGAGGGCCTCCTCGGGTGGGGCCTTCAGGAGATGGAACGCGACCCGTTGAGCCGACTTCGGGCCGATGCCGGGAAGCCGTCCCAGCGAGTCGATCAGCTCCTGAACCGTCGACGAGTAGCTCACTGATCTCCGCCACCGAGCAGGCCACCCAGCCCACCCAGATCGAGACCGCCGAGATCCATGCCACCGAGCGCACCCTGCTGGCCCGACTGCAGTTGGGCCGAGGCGTCGCGCAGGGCGGCCAAGACGAGATCCTCGAGCAGGGCCACGTCGTCGGGGTCGACGGCCGACGGATCGATCGTGATCGAGTGGAAGTCGAAGTGACCGTCGACCTGCACCTTCACGAGCCCTCCACCCGACGCGCCCTCGACGATCTGCGACGCCGCCGCCTGCGCGTTCGCCATCATCTGCTGGGCCGACTCGAGCAGTCCTCCGAGGTCGGGCATGCCGCCGGCGAGGGGGTTCTGGTCGTCGGGTGTGTCGGTCATTCGGTTGGCTCCTGGGGGACGTGGAGTTCGGCACCGGGGAACGCCTCGGTGACCTTCTCGATGAACTGTTCGGTGTGGGCTGGGGCATCGACGAGGTCGTGGAGATCGATGTCGTCCGGATCGGCCTCGGGCTCGGGACCCGGGTCCGGGACGGGTTCGGGGTCGGGCTCGGGGCCCGGGTCGGAGTAGGGCGCCATCTCCCCGGCCGGGTCGGGGGCCACGCTCGGCGGCGCAGGGACCGGGTCGGGGACTGCGGCGATCGGCGGCGGCGGCGGGGCATCGCCGACGGCGAACTCGTCGACGAGCGATTGCCACAGGAAGGTGAGTTCGTCGGTCGAGCGGCCCCCCTCGGCCGGGCCCAGCAGTTCGTTGGCCCGGGCCACGACGGTGTCCTTGTCGACCCCGAGATGTTGATCGGCCAGGCCGACCACCTCGCGCGGCGACTCGGGACGGAGGGCCATGAGCGGCTCGGTGTCGAGCGGCTCGCCGGCACCCGCGTGCCCCGTGTCGACCGGCGTCGGCGCGGGGTCGGGCGCGACCGCGATCGGCGGTGGCGGGGGTGTCGGTTCGGCGTCGACGGTGACCGGCTCGATCGGGGGAGCCGGACGTCCGAGCTTCTCCGCGAGGGCGGCGCGAGCGGCCGCGGCCGGACCGTCGGCCTTCGACGGCGCCGACTCGGGCTCCGTCGCCGGGGCGATACTCGGCGGCGGGGGAAGCGTGGCCGAGTCGTCGGCAACCGCCGCCGGTGCCGGTGCCGGCGGCGGCATGGACGGCGCGGTCGGCGCCGGCTGCGTCGGCGCGGGTGGGGCCGGCGGGGGCGCCGCGGGCGCGACCGTCGGGGCGGGTGCGGCCGTCGGCGCCGCACCGCCGGCAAGACGGGCTTCGAGCTGGTCGATCCGTTCGACCAGAGAGTCGATCGACCGGTCGGCGTCGGCCCGGCACAACCGCACCAGGGCGACCTCGAGATCGACGCGCGGGTCGGGCGCCTGGCGCATCTCGACCAGGGCGGTGCCCAGGAGTTCGAGCGCACGGGTCATGGCCGCTGGTGTCATGCGGCCGGCGAGATCATCGGCCCGCACCGACTCGGTCGGCGTGAGCCGAGGCGGAGGGGAACCCATCGCCGTCAGGAAGGCATCGCGGAGTCCCGCGAGCACCCCCTCGCCGATGGTGCGGGGATCCTTCCCCCGTCCGAGGGCATCGCCCACCGAGGCGAGGGCGACGGTCGCATCGCGGTCGGCGAGCGCCGACAGCAACCGGTCGGTCGATTCGTCGATCTCGACCACGCCGCCGGCCGCCACGACCCGATCGAGCGCACTCAGGGTGTCGCGGGCGGACCCGCCGCCGGCCGCCACGACATAGTCGACCGCGGCCTCGTCAACGTCGAGGGCCGCGTCCTGGATGATCCAACGGACATGGTCGGCCATTTCCTCGGCCCCGAGCAGCCCGAGCTCGAACACCTGGCAACGGCTGCGGATCGTCTGCACGACCTTGTGCGGCTCGGTGGTGGCCAGCACCCAGATCACGTGGTCCGGCGGTTCTTCGAGCGTCTTCAGCAGGGCATTCTCGGCCCCGGACGTGAGCATGTGGACCTCGTCGAGGATGTAGACCTTGACGTTGCCCGGTGTGCCCAGGTTGACCTTGGCCAACAGGTCTCGCATATCGTCGACACGGTTGTTGGACGCGGCGTCGAGTTCGTGGAGATCGAACGACCGTCCCTCTTCGATCGCCACACAGCTCTCGCACTCGCCGCACGGTTCGGAGTCGTCGCCGAGATTCGTGCAGTTGAGGGCCTTGGCCAGCACCCGCGCCGACGTGGTCTTCCCCGTGCCACGGGGACCGTGGAACATGTAGGCGTGGCCGACCTCGCCCTTGGCGACCGCGTTCTTCAGGGCCGCGACGATGTGTTGCTGGCCGCGGATCTCGGAGAACTTCTGGGGGCGGTAGCGGCGGTAGAGCGACTGGTAGGCCATGCAGCTCCGACTCTAGGCGCAGAGCGCACGCGACGACGCCCGCTGTTCCGATGACGGGCATCGCACGACGACGCCCGTTCCCGGGAGTGGCGGCCAGGCGATCTGCGGCACACAAGCGGCTCCGCTGAGAGCTGCTGCCTTCCGGCCCTGACTCGGTTCACGGACGCCTGTTGCACAGGACCCGACCGCCACACCCCGGAACGGGCGTTGCAGGATTCACGCTACCCTTCTGGGCCGGAACCCGCACCGCGGAGTCTCCACACATACCCGCTGACGCGGGATCCCGGAGGGTTGCCAGAGCGGCCGAATGGGCACGCTTGGAAAGCGTGTGAGGTGCAAGCCTCCATGGGTTCAAATCCCATACCCTCCGCCAGCGACGACACCGGCCCCGACCCAAGCGTCGGGGCCGGTTCGCGTCTCGCCTCCGACGGGCTCCGTCTACGCGCTGTCCTGTTCCTGCGCCGCGGCGAACGCGGCGAACGCCGCGAACCAGGCCGCGAGGCGCTCACGAACCTCGTCATCGGTCACGACACCATCGGCCATCACCCGCGTGATCGACGAGAGACCCAGCGAAGGGTCGAACACCGAACCGCCGGTCGCCGCGGTGGTCGCAGCGAGATGCTCGCGGCATCCCTGACCGTCGCCGCGTCCCGGACCCGCCGTCACGATGCCGACCGGCTTGCCGAGGATCGGTCCGGCGAGGAAGGGCCGCGACAACCAGTCGACGGCGTTCTTCGTGACCGCCGGGATCGATCGATTGAACTCCGGGGTGAAGACCACGAGTCCGTCGGCGTCGGCGACCGCGGCCTTCAGCGCGACCACGGCCGGAGGCTCCTGGTCGCCCTCGAGATCCTGGTTGAACAACGGGACCTCTGCGACGGAGACCTCCTCCAACGCCACACCCGACGGCACAAGCCCGCGCGAAGCCTCGAAGACCCCACGGTTCGTCGACTCGGCCCGCAGGCTCCCGATGATCGCGGCGAGACGGACGGGGGCGGCGGACTCGTTCACGGGCCCTGCAACCTCCGGCGGGCGCCGGGCATTCCCGCCACCCGGTCGTGGGGGCGTGGCCGATACGGTGGCGACCATGGCTCTCGGGAGACGGCTGCGCGACGCCGCATTCATCGTCGTGGTGTGCGTGGCGCTCGATCAGCTCACCAAGGAGTGGGCGCTCAACCGTCTCGGTGACGGCAGCACCATCGACGTGCTCCCCACGCTCGAGTTCGACCTGGCGTTCAACAGCGGGTTCTCCTTCAGTACCGGCAGCGGCAACGGCAACCTCGTCGGGCTGCTCGTCATCGGGCTGTGCTGCTTCATCGCCTTCCAGATCTGGCGTGAGACGCGCCCCGGACGGGTGTGGCTCTATGCCGTCATCCTCGGTGGCGCGCTCGGCAACCTGCTCGACCGGATCTTCCGGGCCGACGACGGCTTCCTCTCCGGCGAAGTCGTCGACTTCATCGATGTCACCTGGTACGCCGTGTTCAACGTCGCCGACATGTTCGTGGTGGTCGGATGCGTCGTGTTCGTGATCGACGAACTGGTCCACAGCCGTCGCCTGATGAAGGCCGAGGCCGCGGCCGACACTGCCGACGAGACCGAGGAACCGGCCGTCAGCTGAAGCGACACCATGCCCGGGAACGATTCCGGGCGGGCGTGCGTTCAGAGACCGTGACGACAACGCAGGGGGAACCGGCCTCGACTCGGGTCGCAGTGCTGAAGCACCGACGAGGCAGCCGGTGGATGCACTGGATCAACTTCCCGCTGCTGCTGATCATGATCTACAGCGGTCTGCGCATCTACTGGGCCGAAGACGTCTACGCGTTCGGGATCCTCGGCTGGGAGTGGTTCGCCTTCTTCCCCGACGGCTTCTACCAGACGCTCGACATCGAGCGTCGACTGGCTCGCGGCCTCGCCTTCCACTTCAACTTCGCCTGGCTGTTCACCCTCAACGGACTGGCCTACGCGATCTACACGTGGCGGACCGGCGAATGGCGCGAGATATTCCCGAGCCGACAGCACGTGAAAGGCATGGTTCGTGACGTCACCCACACGGTGTTGCACGACCTCCACCTCCGCAAGACACAGCCACCGGTGCGTGGTCGCTACAACGAGGCCCAGCGGTTCACCTACTCGCTGGTGTTGATCCTCGGGGCGCTGGCCATCCTGTCCGGCTTCGCGATCTTCAAGCCCACTCAGCTGAGCGCCCTGACCTGGCTCCTCGGCGACTACACGTCGGCGCGGGTGATCCACTTCACCGTGACGATCGCGTTCGTCCTCTTCTTCGTCGTCCACATCCTCCAGGTCGCCCGGTCGGGCTGGCGCAACTTCATGAGCATGGTCACCGGCTACGAGCTGCAGAAGCGGGACTCGAGCACGAACGAGGAGCCCGCCGATGTCTGAAAGGCCCGAACTCACCGAAGACGAGTACCGGGGCAGGACCCGGCGGTCGCTGATCGTCGGCGGCGTCGCGAGCTTCGCCGGCTTCCGGGGCTGGCGGTGGATCCAGGACCAGCCCGAGGTCGACAACATCCCGCAAGTCCTGCGCGACGGCCACGAGCTCAACGAGCGGATCTGGTCGGGCCTGTTCCGTGACGACCACCAGGCCCGCACGTTCGACCGCTCGTCGGCCTCGATCCTGCGGGTCAACGGCCGGGTCGGCATCCGCAACGAGATCGACCTCGACGCCTGGCGCCTCGAGGTGGTCGGCCCCGACGGCGATCCACTCGGCACCCACACGCTCGACGACATCAAGGCGCTGCCCCAGTACGAGATGACCATCGAGCACAAGTGCATCGAGGGGTGGGCCCAGATCACCAACTGGGGCGGCCCTCGCTTCGCCGACTTCATGGCCCTCTACGAGGATCAGCTGCCCGACGACATCTCCCACGTCTACCTCGAGACCCCCGACGGCGGGTACTACGTGAGCGTCGACATCGACACGATGCGCCACGACCAGACCCTGCTCGCCCACCAGAACCTGGGGTTCCCGATCAGCGACCGCAACGGTGCGCCCCTGCGGCTGGCCACCCCCCTGAAGTACGGCATCAAGCAGATCAAGCGCATCGGTCGGATCCAGTTCCTCACCGAGCACGGCGGCGACTACTGGGGCGAACGCGGCTACGACTGGTACGCCGGCCTCTGACCCGTCACCCCGGTGTCAGACACTCGTCACGTCGAGGGCACCGTCGTCACGCTCTCGTTCAGCCGTCCCACCGAGTACCGGATGATCCTCACCAGCTTCGACCTGGGTGGGACGCTGATCCCCGTGCCGTGACCGCCCGTCCGCATGCGGCGTGACGAGTGTCTGACACCGGTGTGACGGCGTCTCCGTTCTCAGGCCCCGGGCCCGACTCGATCCAAGGATCCGAAGAACCCGTCGACCCGGTTGATCATGCCCGACTCCTCGTCGACGGTCACGACGTCGAACCCGCGCAGCAGCAGTTCGCCCGGCGACGAGGTGATGTACCACTCGTAGCGATGGCGCCCGTTGTGGCTGTCGATGTTGCTGCCGAGACCGAGCTCGGCGTCGGGGTAGGTGGCGCGGAAGTCGCGGACCTGTGTCTCGAGCGGGTCACGGCCGGTGTGCTGATGCAGCGGGTCGACCCACCAGCAGTCGTCGGCGACACAGCGGTCGAGATGGGCGCGGATCTGATCGACGTCGCGCTCGTTCCACATGCGCAGATAGTGCTGGAGCTGCTCGGGGGCGTCGGCGGGGATCGAGACGGTCATGGCTGGTCCTGACGTGTGGTTTCGGTACTCGCCGCGAGCGCAGCCCGCAGGGCAAGATCGGTGGCGCGATCGGCGGGGAGGAGGGTCTCGATGCGGAGCTCCTCGAGGGTGACGTCGAAGGGTCCGCCGATGGTGGCGACCATCGAGATCAGACGGAGGGTGCCCGCCGGCGTCTCGAGCTGCATCGGCAACATGAGGTCGGTGCCGCTCGGCAGCGGAGGCCGAGCCGGCAGGTCGGCGACGCCCGGGTAGGTCCGCGCCTCGGCGAGCAGGTCCGCCAGGCGGTCGTCGAAGGGCCGATCGATGATCTCCCGCTCCAGCCGGTGGAGCAGCACGGTCGCGAAGCGTTCCCAGTCGCGCACCCGCGCGCGGATGCCGTCGGGGTGGAAGCAGGTCCGCATCACGTTGAGCGACACCTCGAGCGGCGGGTCGATCCCGGCCATGGCGGCGAGCCCCAGCGATGCCGGGTTGGCGAGCACGAGGTCCCACCCCCGGTCGATCACGTAGGCCGGGATATGGCCGTGGGCGGCGAGGACGACCTCGAGCGTGTTGCGCACCTCGTCGAGGTCGGGATCGTCGAGACCCTTCTCGGTGTATTCCGGCGAGAAGCCGGCGGCGGCCAGGAGGCCGTTCTGGTCCCGGAGCGGGAGTTCGAGGCAGCGCCCCAGGTGGAGCACCATCTCGCGACTGGGCTTCGACTTGCCGTTCTCGAGGAAGCTCAGGTGGCGTTGCGAGACCTCGGCCTCGTTGGCCAGCGCCATCTGGCTGAACCGCCGGGCCTCGCGCCATCGGCGGAGTTCCTCACCGAAGCTGATCGTCGCAGTCGTTGTCGGAGACATGGTCGCATCGTATGGAGGAGGAGGTGTCCATTTCGATTACCTCCCGGGTCATCGCGAGTTACCTCGGAGGTCATCGCCTCGGGGCAGGCACCGGCGCGACCGTCGGGACATGACACGAACCAACGCACTTCGTCGCCTCCGTCTCGTCCTCGCCGCCAACGCGATCTTCTCGCTCACCGGTGGCCTGATCGCGCTGCTCGCCGGCTCCTGGATCTCCCGGAAACTCGGGATCGACCATGTCGCCCTGACTCGGGTCCTCGGTGCCGGACTCGTACTGTTCGGGATCGGCGTCGGCATGATCGCCCGGCTGGCCGAGAACAGGCTCGTGCCCGGCGCCCTCATCGTCTCGATCGCCGATGCGGGCTGGGTCGCCGGCAGCGTCCTCGTGGTCGCCGCCGGCGTGTTGAACGGCGCCGGCACCATCGTCGCAGTCGCAGTCGGCCTCGGCGTCGCCGACTTCGGCGCCACGCAGTACTGGCTGCGCTCGAAGCTGGCCGGCGCGCTACCCCTCACCACCGCCGTCGCCGCATGACGGCGGCTCCTTCGGCGGCCGGCCCCTCCGCCGATTCAGACGGGGACGATCTCGAAGACCGGGATCAGGCGGGGAGCGGCGCTGGTCATGTATTCACCGAACTGTGGCATGATCCCAGCCTGCTGTTCGAGCCGTGACGCCCGCTCGGTCTCCTCGAGGGGGCTGAGTCGAGCCCGAATCGTCTCGGAGGCAAGCTCGACGTCGATCTCGGGAGTCGACAGAAGGTTGTGGTACCAGTCAGGGTGCTTCGGAGCGCCCGCGGCGGACGCGAAGACGAACCGCTGATCACCGTCGAGGAGCATCACCAACGGGATCTCCCGCAGCTGCCCGGACTTCGCACCGATGGTGTGGAGGATCACGAGTGGCGCATCCCCGAACTGTTCGACCTTCCCGCCGTTGGCTCGGAACTCCTTGATGATCCCCGCGTTCCAGTCGTTCATCTCGCTCATGTCTGATCCCTTTCGTCGGCGCCGTCGACCAGACGCCGACCCGCGACCGAATGCAAATCCTCGGACGGGCCGGACATTCCCTCGCCCGGTACCGTGACGGCGTGAGCGACCTCGAATCTCCCACCGACGACGAACTCATGGCGCTCGCGATCGACGAGGCGCATCTGGCGCCGGCCCACGGCGACGTTCCGGTCGGGGCGATCGTGGTCGTCGACGGGGAAGTGGTCGCTCGGCGCCACAACGAGCGCGAGGCTGCCAACGATCCGACCGCCCATGCCGAACTGCTCGCCGTGCGAGACGCGGCTCAGGCACTCGGCTCGTGGCGTCTGACCGACGCCACGGTCGTCGTCACCCTCGAGCCGTGTCCGATGTGTGCCGGGGCTCTCCAGCAGGCCCGAATCGGCAGGGTCGTGTTCGGCGCAGCCGACATGAAGGCGGGCGCGTGCGGGTCGCTCTACAGCCTGGGGAGCGACCCCCGGCTGAACCACGAGTTCGCCACCACCCACGGCGTGCGGGCCGAGGAGTGTGCGGCGCTGCTCACCGAGTTCTTCGCGGCGCGACGGGTCTGACCGTGATCCGCAACGGCTGTGACGGCTACCGATGGCCCATGCGGCACTCCTCCACGCGCTCGAAGCTCCTGCGTTTGTTCGCCATCGTTGCGACCCTCGCCCTGTTGGTCACCGCCTGCGGTGACGACGACTCGGGTGGCGACGACCCCGGCGGCACCGATTCCCCATCCAGCTCCGGCGACGACACCGGTGAAGACGGGAGCGACGACCCGGCGCCCGATGACGGTGACGACGACTCGCCGTCGGATCGCTCGGACGAACTCAACGGCACCTGGCTGATCACCACCTACCAGCTGGCGGGAGCCGCCGGCGAGGCCACCCCCATCGGCGATGACGCCAGCATCGAGTTCGCCGACGGCACCGTGCGCTTCAACACCGGCTGCAACACCGGCGAGGGCGAGTACGAGACATTCGGCGCCTACCAGCCGGAGAACGACGATGGGATTCCCGAAGGCCAGCCGATCTCGTTCGGCAGCCTTTCCCGCACCGAGATCGGCTGCGAGCCGGAACTCGCCGACCAGGATCTCGCCATCGGCGGGGCCATCAGGGCCGCCGACCTCTTCGAGTTCGACGGCGACCTCGTCATCCTCTGGCGCGACGGCAACGTGATGATCGAGGCGCAGCCCGCCTGACGGACCCGAATGGGCCGAACGGTCGATCATCGCCCTACGCCGATGACCGATACTGGGCCATGGCCTCTGCACGGATCGGGCTATCGGACGACGAACTGCGGGGCCTCGCCCGCGTGTCGGGCCGAGACCCCGAAGCCCTGGCCGACGAGCTGACCGCACGCCCCTGGGCCATCCACGACCTGCTGTCGCAGCCCGAGACCGTCGACGCCGTGTTGCACCCCGATTCGGTGTTCGACACGACGTCGCCGTTCGTCCTCTTCGCCGTCCTGACCCGACTCGCCGCCGACGAGCTCAACGGCTGCGGCTATGTCAACGACTGGGTCGGACCCCGCAGCCGCCTCCCGGTGTTCGACGTCGAGCCGCTCCAGGAGTTCGCCGAATCACCCGCCCGCGTGCTGTTCGTGGCCCGCCTTCTCGCCTCGATGGTCACCCCGACCTCGGACTGCATCCCGGTGCCGACCAGCGACCCATGGGAACTGCTCGACTGGGTCGATGCGGTCGACGCCGCGGCGCGAGTGGCGCTGCTCCGACGCATGGGCGACGCCGCGCTGTTCCTCGCCGGGATCCAACCCGACGCGCTGGCCGACGCGGTCATGCCCGTCGACCGGGCCGAGAAGATCGGGCGATCGCTCGACCTCTCTGCCGACGAGGTGCTCGACCTGGTCGACACCGACTCGCCGACCACCGCGATCGACACGCTCGAGATCCTCGGCGCCCGCTGGTACCAGGCGGCCCGCCAGAGCGAGCCGGCGATGCCGCCGATCGTGTCCGACGTGGCCGAGCGGATCAGCCCGGCGCGACGCTTCCTCACCCACCTGGCCGACCGCTACCTCGCCCCCATCGAGTCGGGTCTGCGCTTCGCCGCCTGATCGGCATTTGGTGCCACCTTCGGCCCCACACCGCTAACCTCGTCGGCGGAAGGTTGCCAGAGCGGACGAATGGGGCGGCCTCGAAAGCCGTTGTGGCGCTTCGCGTCACCATGGGTTCGAATCCCATACCTTCCGCCACCGAATCCCGGCCTCGGCCGGGATTCGTCGCGACCGGGCACCGCCGTCTACCGGGTAGCCCCTGGTAGGCGGCGGTCTTCGCGTGCGGCGGCAGAGGCTGACGTCGACCTGACCCGAATCCGGGTTGTGTTCATGTTCTTGAAATCACCCTGGAACACGGCGTCCGTACCTTCGCCCTCGTGTACGACGCGGTCGATCCGTTCATCGGCACGGAGGTCACCGACCTTCCGACGCCGGGTGGTCTCGCGTCGACCTGGTGGCGGCCCAAACCCCAGATCGGCAACACCCACCCAGGCGCGACCTACCCGTTCGGGATGGTGTCGGCGTGCGCATACTCCGGCGCTTACCCGACCGGCTACGGCCTCTATTCGATGGCGACCGAGGGCATTCCGACGGCGCTGCACGATCGTTCGGTCGCTTCCGGGTTCACACACTTCCAGCAGTCGGGCACCGGGGCGATCCGGAAGTACTACAACTATGTCCGCGTCACCCCCATGCTCGAGCCGCTCGATGCCCTCGGCACCGACTGGACGCTCACCGACGAGCGCGCCGAGCCCGGCTACTACCGGGCCCGCCTCGGAAGCGGTGTCGACTGCGAACTGACCGTCGGACCGAAGTCGGCGATCCACCGCTACACATTCCCGGCCCACCGAGACGCCCGCGTCGTGATCGACGTGACGAACGGTGGCCTCGCGATCGAACACGGACAGACCGTGCCGTCTCGCGCCCATCTCCAGATCGTGAGCCCCGGGGTTGCGCAGGGTGAGATCGTCGTCGAGGGCGTCCCGCTGGCGATGCACCTCGAGTGCGACACGCCGGACTGGAAGCAGATGCTCTGGTACGACCGTCGGCTGATGGCCGGCGGCCGCCGACTCGACCTCGACTCGATCCGCCAGACCACCGTCCGGCCGTTCGGCATCCTGCTGCTCGGCCCGACCGAATCGGGGCAGTCGGTCGAGCTTCGCATCGGGTTCTCGCTCCGAGGGTTCGAACAGGCCGAACGAAACCTCCACGCCGACCTCGAGTCGCACGACAGCGGATTCGACGAACGCAGATCGAGAAGCCGGTCGGCGTGGCGAAGCCAGCTCGACACGATCCGGGTGGAAGATGGGAGCTCTGAGCAACGCGCCACGTTCGCCACCGCGATGTACCACGCGGCGATCAAGCCCTGCCTCGCTCCTGACGAGAGCCCGTTCTGGCCCATGGACGGAGCCTTCGCGTTCGACATCGCGACCATGTGGGACATCTACAAGACGCAGCTTCCGCTGTTGGCGACCACCGCACCCGACGTTGCCGCCGAGCTCGTCCATGCCCTGATTCAGGTCGCCGCGGAAGAAGGCAATCTCCCGATCGGCTACCGGATGTCGCGCGGCGCCGACCGCTTCTTCCGGCAGGCCAGCGCGTTGGCCCACACCTTCTTCGCCGACGCGTGCTCGCTCGGCCTCCCCGGCATCGACTGGGAGTGGGTGCTGCTGCACATGCACACCGACCTGCGCCGCTTCTACGGCGAGGAATACCTCGAACACGGTGTGGCACACCCGATCAGCCACACCCTCGATCTGGCCATCGGGCACCACTGCACCGCCAAGGTCGCCCGTCACGTCGATGACCACCGGCTCGCGGATGAGCTCGACGCCCTCGCCGGTCGGTGGCGCAACGCGTTCGATCCCGAGAGCGGCCTCCTGATCGATTCGACGTTCTACGAGGGCGGACGCTGGAACTACTCGTTTCGGCTCATGCACGACATGGCGAGCCGGATCGAACTCGCCGGTGGCGAGGCCCGCTTCACCGAGTTGCTCGACCAGTTCTTCGGGTTCGGGGCGGAAGCGGTCAAGCAGCTCGGCGAGGCACCGAGCAGCGCCGAGGTCGCCTCCGGCTACGCCCTCAACCGCTTCGAGGGACTCAACAACGAACCCGACATGGAAGTGCCGTGGGCGTACCACTGGGTGGGCCGGCCCGACCGGACGGCAGAGATCGTCCACGCGGTGATCACCACCCAGTTCGGAACCGGTCGTGGCGGCCTCCCCGGCAACGAGGATTCGGGCGGCCTGAGCGCGTGGTACGTGTGGGCCTCGGTCGGCCTGTTTCCCGCTGCGGGCCACGGGATCTTCCTCGTCAACGCGCCGGCCTTCCGCCATGTCCGGATGCGGACCGGCACGTCCGATGTCGTCATCGAGACGACCGGGTTCGTCGAACCCGAGGTCGACGGCCCGGTTTCCTTCGTGCAAGCCGTGACGGTCGACGGTCGCCCGCTCGACCGGTCGTGGATCACGAACGCGGAGCTGCACGCCGCCAGTCGCATCCAGATCGATCTCGGCCCCGAACCCTCGGACTGGGCGACGGCGACCCGCCCACCGAGTCGCCCGACAACCGGGTGATGCCCCCGATGACACCCCGATCCGAAGTCGTCCCAGCCACGAAGCCCTGAGGTGTCCACGATGATCCAACCCCTTCCCGCCGGTGTCCGCCGTCTCGTGATCGTCGTGCGGGCCGACCCGGTGATCTGTGGTCACTCGGGTGAGGCGCGCAACCTGGCCGAAGCCGCGCTGGCGCGGGGCTTCACCGACGTCCGCATCGTCACCTGGCCCCTGGATGCGATCACCGAGCTCCCGCTGAAGCCGCTCGACTCGGTGAAGCCGTATTCGCCGGGCATCACCGTGGAGCGACCCGACCCCGTCGGCGACTACAAGATCCCCGACGGGCGCCATTGCGCGGGCCTGGTCGGTCGTCTGATCGAGCTCTTCACGGATGGCACCCCCACAGCTGTCTTGTCGCTGTACCTGGCGCCCCACGCCAACGTGGTCGCGGAGGCGATGTCGGTCGCGCGGGCGATGAAGGGTGCGGTGCCGGTCACGACCTATGCCGAAGCGGTGGGATCGGACATCACCAACGTCGTCCGTTCCTGTGTCGAGGAAGGGCGACTCGGCGCGGCGGCCCATGCCTTCGTCACCTATCTGGGCAACGACGTGTGCGTCGCGGTCTCGGCCTACACGAAAGTCCTGATCGTCGCGGCGGCAGAAGAGGTCGACGCCCTGCTCGGCACCACATTTGCCGAGCAGTGCCGGGCGCGGGTCGACATCTCGTATCCGGCCATCAACACCGAGGACTTCACCGCCACCACCGACGAGGAGATCCGGTCGGTCGTCGAACGGCGGGGGCTCGTGCGCGACGAATACGTGTTGTTCCTGGCCCGTATCACCCCGGCCAAGGGGGTCGACGACCTCCTGGAGGGCTATGCCGCCTCGGAGGCTCGTCATCACGTGCGCCTGGTGATCGCGGGCACCGGCAACGAGCGGGAGGCGATGCGGGCTCGAGCGGTCGAGTTGGGGCTCGGCGACCGGGCCGTCTTCTTCGACGACGTCGGGGACGAGGAGAAGAACGCGTTGATGGCCGGAAGTGCGGCCTACGTGCTGGCGAGCAAGCCTCGCCCCGAGTTCACCGAGACGTTCGGCATCTCGATCGTCGAGAAGATGCTCGCCGGCGGTGGACCAGTGGTGACGACCGAAACGGGCGGCATCCCCGAGGCGGTGGGTGACACGGCCACGATCGTGCGGCCCGACTGTCCGGCCGACATCGCGGCCGCGCTCGACGAGGTCGTCTTCGAGGTCAGTGCGGACGAGCGCCTCGCCCGCGAGGACAAGGCCCGCACCTACGCCATGCAGTTCGACCGCCAGCAGGTCTTCGACCGACTCTTCGGCCGCGGACCGTTCGCGACGGAGAGCTGACCCGCGACCCCGGACCACCGCTTGCACTGACGCCCGAACCCGATGACTAGGGTGAGCCAGATCGTGGGCACGGAACTCCTTCGCCGGACATCGCCATGATGTCATCCGAGTCGCTGGCGGGCGCCGACGACAACATCACCCGCTGGTTCGAGACCGAGTTCGGCGGCACCGTCGTCGAGCTCACTCGCCAGACCCGGTGGCGCCCGGTGTGGTTCGCCACCGTCGACAAGGGCGGCGAACGGCACGAGCTGGTCGTGCGCGGCGACCGCACCGACATGCCGTTGATCTTCCCCCTCGAGCACGAGATGGCCTTCCAGAAGGTGCTCGGCGACCACGGCATCCCGGTCGCCACTGTGCGGGGGTGGATCGACGAGCCCCAGGCCTACGTCATGGACCGGGTCGCCGGCCAGGAGCACTTCCCCGACACGCCCGACGACGAGCGCGACGCCGCGGTCGACGACTATCTCGCGATCCTGGCCCGGCTCCACGCGCTGCCCATCGAGCCGTTCGTCGAGGCAGGGATCCGGCGAGCCGACGACCCGGCCCGCGCCGGCCTGATCGGCCTCGACCGCTACGAGGAGCACTACCGCTCGCTCAAGCAGCACCCCGATCCGTTTCTCGAGTTCACGATCGGCTGGCTTCGCCGCAACCCCGTCGACTCGAAGGGACGCGAGGCGCCGATCGTCTGGGACTCGGGCCAGTTCCACCACGCGGACGGCAAGATCGTCGCCGTGCTCGACCTCGAGCTCGGCCACATCGGCGACCCGATGATGGACCTGGCGGCCTGGCGCATGCGCGACGCCTTCGTCGGCTACGGCGACTTCGCCACGCTCTACGCCCGCTACGAGGAGCTGGCCGGCGCGCCGATCGACCTTCCCGCGATCCGCTGGCACCACATGTGCTTCACGCTCTCGAACCTGTTGGCGATGAGCCACGCGCTGAAGGACCCGTCACCGGCGTCGGACCTGATGACCAACCTGCAGTGGTGCTACGAGACCAACCTCTTCGCCACCGAGGCCTGGGCCGACGAGCTCGGCATCGAACTCCCCACCGTCGAGATGCCCGAGCCACGGGTCTCGGAGGCCGATCGCGGCCACATGCACATGGTGCGGGCGCTGCGCAACATCTCCGCCGACGACCGGTTCGTGCAGCACGAGTTGCGCACGCTGTTCCGGCTCGCCCGCCACCTCCAACGCCGCGACGAGATCGGCGACGCCGTGGCAGAGGCCGACCTCGACGACCTCGAAACGCTCCTCGGCACCCGACCCGGCACCTGGCGCGAGGGCGAAGCGAAGCTCGAAGCGTTCGTCCTCGACGACAAGACCGGCGCCCACGACGAGGCCTTGGTCCGCCTCTTCCACACGCGAAACCTTCGGGCCCACATGCTGCTCGGTCCAGCCGGGTCGGCCATGACCCACCACCACACGATCCAGAGGTTCTGACCATGCCGATCGCACTCGTCACCGGGGCCAGCCGCGGAATCGGCGCCGGCATCGCCCAGCGACTCGCCGCCGAGGGCTGCGCCGTCGCCTGCGTCGCTCGCACCCTCACCGATGCGGACTCCCACCTGAACGGATCGCTCACCAGCACCGTCGAGAGAATCCGCGCCGCCGGAGGGGTCGCCCATCCGATCGTCGCCGACCTCTCCGACCCCGGTTTCGATGCCGCAGGGGTGATCACGAGGGCCGAAGCCGCACTCGGACCGGTCGACTATCTGGTCAACAACGCGGCCGCAGCCTTCTACCCGTCGTACCTCGAGATGCCGGCCAAACGGATCGAGATCTCGTTTCGGGTCAACGTCCTCGCGCCGTGGCTGCTCGCCCAGGCAGCCATCCCGGGAATGCTCGAACGCGGCCACGGGTCGGTGCTGAACCTCACCTCGCAGACCGCGGTCGTACCCGAGGGCCCGCCGTTCTCGGTCTCACCGCAGACTGGCGGCGCCACCGCCTACGGCGGGTCGAAGGCATGGCTCAACCGCGCCACGGTCGGTGCGGCCGCCGAGCTCTTCGGCACCGGCGTTTCGCTCAACTGCCTGACACCCGATGTCGCGGTGGCCACCGAGGGCAGCGAAGCCCTCGTCGACCTGTCGGGGCACCTGGCCGAACCGATCGACACCATGGCCGAGGCCGCCTGGGCGCTGCTCACCGGCGACCCCGCGGTGTACACGGGGCGGATCGAATACAGCCTCTCGTTCCTTCACCGCGAGCGACGTCCGGTCCGCACGCTCGAGTCCGACAGCCTGGTCGACGGTTGGCAGCCCGACGACTTCCCGGTCGACAAGCTCCGGCACCCCCGGACCGACTGAATCAATCGACTGAAAGGGCTCGACAGATGTTCAGACTCGACGGACGCACGGCGGTCGTGACCGGCGCAGGCCAGAACGCCGGGACCGGCGTCGCCGCCATGTTCGCCGCGCAGGGCGCGCACGTGTACGTCAACGACCTTCTGGCCGAACGGGCCGAAGAGGTTGCGGCGCGGCTGCGCGCGGCCGGAGGGTCGGCCGAGTCACTGCCGTTCGACGTGACCGACCCGGACGCCGTCCGCGTCGCGCTCACACACCGGCCGATCGACATCCTCGTCAACAACGCCGGCAACGCCGGGGCGGACTCAATGCAGCCGAAACCGTTCGCCGAGACCGAACCCTCCGAATGGAGCAGCGCCCTCGCAGTCAACCTCGGAGGCGTCATGCAGTGCACCCACACCGTGCTGCCCGGGATGATCGAGCGCGGCCACGGCCGCATCATCGGGATCGTCTCCGGTGCCGGAACCCAGGGCGTCGGCATCGGTGTCGCTGCCTACTCGGCCGGCAAGGGGGGCGCAGCGGGATTCCTCCGCTCGGTCGCGCTCGAGGTCGCAGCCCATGGCGTCACCGTGAACTCGATCGCGCTCGGCCTCATGGACAACACCGGCGGGTCGGGAGTGACCGACCGTCTCGCCAAGGGGATCCCCACCAAACGTCTCGGGACACCGGACGACGTCGGTGCACTGTGCACCTACCTCGCCTCCGACGAGGCGTCGTGGATGACCGCCCAGACGATTCCGCTCGCCGGCGGATCGATCACGAGCTGAGCGGTCGTCGGATTTCCGGAGCAGGAAGATCGAGTAGCTACTCGGCGTCGTCGTTGCGCTCGGCCCGAAGGTCTCTCAGCTTCTGCTTGTTGCGTCCTCGAGAGAAGGCGAGGAAGCCGACGACGAGCGCGACCACCACCCCCACCACCGTGCCGACGAGCGTTCCGCCGCGGAACCCGGGGCCGTCGACATCGAGAATCCGCTCACCGGCATGGGCAGCGCTGCCGTCGCCGATCACGATCCCGAGGGTCAGGAGATTGGGCGACGCGGCGAGGGCGGCGAGCACGAGGGTGAGGGCGGCCCGACGCCAACTGTCGCGGTAGCGCACGCCCATCCAGAGGACGAACAGCGCCAGCAGCGTGAACGCCGAACCGAAGAAGATGCCGAGCACCGAGCCGAGCGTGATGCGCCCGTCGACCATGTCGCCGATGCGTTGGGCCCACCAGCGCGGCATGACGGCAGCGCCCACGAACCACGACACCACGACCACGACCAGGCCGACGCCGATGAGGATCAGGCGTCGCTTGAGCGTCGACTTCTCGTCCGTCGGCTTGTCGTTTTCCTCGGTGTTGTCGGCCATACCGGTCCCTCGCTAGCGCCTGCCCGAGAACATACCGAGGAGCTTCTTCAGCAGCCCGCCGCCGGCACCGCCGCGTGAATCTCCGCCGCCGGTCACCATGCCGATGACGTCGCCGAGGTCGAACCCACCGGCCTCGCTCTGCAGCATGCCGCCGAGTCCGCCGGCATCGAGGCCGCCCTCCCTCGACTTCTGTCCGAGCATCCCCATCACGACCGGGGCGAGGGCCGGGAGCAGTTTCATGATCGAGCTGACGTCGAGACCGGACTTTCCGGCCAGGTTCTGGGCCACCGCCTGCTGGTCCTGACCGAAGACATGGCCGAGGATCTTGCCGCCGTCCGCCGCTCGCTCCGGGGTGGCCAACGAACCGAGGTCGCCCAGCGCCCCGCCGTCTTCGTGCCGTTCGAGCGCGGCCCGCAACGAGGCCGCTCCTTCTGGCGATTGGGCGTTGCGGGCGAGCCCTCCGAGAATGGCTTCGAGGCCGAGGCCGGTTGCCCGCTGCCCCTCCGGCGTTGCCGCTCGGTCGCCCAGGACCCCCGCCAGCACACCGTCGAGGCCGCCGTCGGCACCGCCGAGGGTCCCCATGAGTTCGTCCACTATCCCTGCCATCGCTGTGCTCCCTGTCCGCCCGTCCGGGCTCGCGACCATACGGCGCGCCCCCTCCGGACGCTCGGGTGAGCGACAAAGTCGCGACGGGTCCCGATCTAACCTGCCCCCATGCCCCCCGCCTACCACCCGGAACTGAAGCGACGAACACTGCTGCTCAGGCTCCTCCCGGCCACCACCACCCGGAACCTCTCGTTCCGCCGCAGGATGATGAGCCGCGAGCCCTCGCGGCTCGTCGAAGGGGTCACGACCGACGACCTCGTGGTCGACCACGACGGCCTGCGCGTGCCCGTGCGGACCTACCGGCCGGCCGGCAGCGCGGCCGACGAACGCTTGGCCACCCTGTTGTGGCTCCACGGGGGCGGACTCGTGATGGGGACCCACCGCGACGACCAGCAGTGCAGCCGCCTGGCGGCCGCACACGGCATCGCCGTCGTCTCCGTCGATTACCGACTCGCCCCGGAGGACCCCTTCCCCGCTGCGACCGACGACATCGTCGCGGTGGCGCGATGGCTGGTCGACGACGGCGCGAGCCGAGGATTCGACGCGGCTCGCCTCGCGGTCGGCGGGCAGAGTGCCGGCGGCGGACTCGCGGCGAGTGCGGCCGCCCGTCTGGCCGATGGCGGCATCGACGTTCGGGGCCAACTCCTCGTCTACCCGATGCTCGACGACCGGACCGTCGTCCGGGCCGACATCGGCCGGAAGGACCACCTGGTCTGGAACAACACGTCGAACGAGACCGGGTGGACCGCGTACCTCGGGGTTCCGGCCGGGAGCGGCGACGTGCCCCACGGCGCGGTTCCCGCCCGGCGAGGCGACCTCTCCGGTCTCCCTCCCGCTTGGATCGGGGTGGGGACCCGCGACCTCTTCCACGACGAGGACGTCGCCTATGCCCAGCGGCTGATCGACGCGGGGGTCGAGTGCGAGCTCGACATCGTCGACGGCATGATCCACGGATTCGACATGCTGGTTCCCCGAGGTGAGGCGACGCGGGCGTTCCATGCGTCGCAGGACGCGTTCCTCCGCTCGGTCCTCGGCCTCGACTCGAGGCCCTAGAGGATCTCGCCGGTCCAGCTGTCGGTGATGAAGAAGTCGTAGCGACGCCGACGAACCCGAGTCGTCCACGCCCGCTGCACCCGCATCACCTGTTTGAAGAAGCGCAACTGGCGACGGAACGTTGCCCCGCGCGCCTCGATCGTCGCGACGTCGAGCGGCTGTTCGAGCCGCTCGTTGAAGCAGAGGACGGCTGCGTCGAGCCAACGGTCCTGACCGATCCGGGTCAGTCCGAGGGCGGCGTGCTCGAGGTTGCCGAAGGGCGTGCCCAGGTGGGCGTTGACCTTGCCGATCTCGCGCCGCACGAGGGGCCGCAGCAGCGCCGGCATCGTATCGAGCATGGCCCCGAACTCGAGGATCGGCCCGTCGGCGTCGTAGAGGAACGGCGTCCCGATGTCGAAGAAGACGAGCGTCTCGTTCTCCCACGCGAAGTTCGAAGGCTGGGAGTCGATCGCCTGGCGGCCGTCGACCAGGGCGCCGAGCGCAGCGTCGCGGAGGGCGACCAGCGCCGGATGCTCGGGATCCGGGGACGCGGTCGCGAGGACGTTCTCCAGGAGCGCGTCGGCGGCATAGAGCTTCTGCACCATGTAAGGGACTCTGCGTCCGTCGTCGTCGGTGATGAGCCGGGTCTCGGTGGGCGCCACCGCCACGTGGGGCATCACCGCAGCGCGATAGCGATCGATCAGGTCGAAGAGGTGGTGGCTCTCGGCTTCCTCCTCGGTCGACAGGAGTCGCTTCAGGACCAGGCGGGGCTGGTCACCGGGCCAGGCGAGGGCCAGGCCGGCCTCTCCGAACCCGAGCACGTGGAGTCCCTCCACCGAACGTCGCCCGAGGGCGAGCGCGACCGAGCGCTCGACCTCGCCCAACTCGGCGTCGCTGATGTCGAACACCGAATCGGCTCCGGAGGTCTCGGTCATCACGCCGAGGTTAGGTTCGGGGCACGCGCCACCGCGAACGCGCGCCGGCGCCACCGCGAAAGGAAGCCCCACCGATGCAGGTCAGCGGATCCCGAGTCCTCGTCACCGGCGCCTCGAGAGGGATCGGCGAAGGCATCGTTCGCCGATTCGCGGCGGCGGGCGCCGAGGTCATCGGTGCGGCGCGGTCGGCCGAGGCGCTCGACCGACTCGCGGCCGACACCGGATGCGCCTCGGTTGCCTTCGATGCCGCCGACCCGGGTCGGGTCGACGGGTTCATCGACCGTGTCGAGCACGAACACGGGCCCATCGACATCCTCGTCAACAACGCCGGCGTCGAGGTGAGCGGATTGCTCGAGGACGCCGCGGCGGCCGACATCGACCGGACGGTGCAGGTCAACCTCGTCGCCCCGATGCAGCTGACCCGTCAGATCGTCCCGCGTCTGCTCGAGCGGGGCCGCGGACATCTGGTGTTCACGTCGTCGATCGCCGCGACGGGCGGCGCACCCACCGCCTCGATCTACTCGTCGACGAAGGCCGGACTCACCCGCTTCGCCGAGTCGGCCCGCATGGAGTTGGCCGACGACGGGATCGGCGTCACCATCCTGCACCTCGGGCCGATCGCCACGTCGATGTGGGATCGGCTCGGGTCCGACCAGGCGAACGACGTGGCGATGGCTCGTGGGAAACGCCTGGGCGCCTTGGCCGTGGGCACCGTCGAATCGGTGGCCGACGCAACCCTCGCCGCGGTGGAGAACGGCCGACGCGAGGTCCGCATCCCCCGCCGGATGGCCGTCGCACCACTGGTGAACGGCGTGAACACAAGACTCACCGAGCTCGTCTACCGCGGCATCGACTTCCGGGCCGAACACGGAAAGCGCCCCGATTGAACGACTTGTATTCCTCTTGAGGAATATATAGTCTGCGGTCGTGATCGATACAGAGATCGTCCTCGATGCCGTGGGCGAACCGAACCGTCGCCGCCTGCTCGAGCTGCTCCACGAACACCACGAGTCGACGGTGTCCGAGCTCGTGACGGCCTCCGGCCTCCGTCAACCGCAGGTCTCGAAGCACCTGAAGGTCCTCGCCGGCGCAGCGCTGGTGAGGGTCCGGGCCGACGGTCGCCACCGTCGCTACCGCCTCGACGGCCGCGGCCTCCAGGTCGCCCACGAATGGTTCGCCTCGTTCGAGGACGTGTGGCAGGCCCGCTTCGACACCCTCGACGCCCTGGTGTCGACCGACCCCGACCCCGAAACCTCCAGAGGAGACGCCCCATGACCGACGGCAGCACGCCAACCGACCTCTCGACGCTCGATGGACGTCGCGGCTCGACGCGGATCGAGCTCAGCGACGACGGATCGTCCTACACCTGCGTCCGCACGTTCGGCGCGCCACCGGAGCGGGTCTTCCGGGCGTTCACCGACCCCGAGGACCTCCGGGTGTGGTTCCCGTCGGGCGCCCCTCCCGGCTCCGAGATGCCGGTCTGCGAATCCGACCCCGTCGAGGGTGGCCGCTACCACTATGTGATGGTCGTACCCGACTTCGGCCCGATGGCCTGGCACGGCACGTACACCCATGTCGACCGTCCGGACCGACTCGACGCCGACAAATGGTTCGTGATGGGTGGTGGCGAGCCCGAGGGTCCCCCGACCGCCCAGACCCTGACATTCCAACCGACGGGCGAGGGGTTCACGCTCATGACCATGCACGTCGACATGCCCGAACCCGAGGATCCCGAAGCGTTCATGGAGGAGTCAGCCGCCGGCCTCACCTCGTCGCTGTCCACCATGGACGAACTCGTCTCGGCCTGACTGTCCCGGTACGGTCGCAGCATGCAGGGAACGCTGACGTTCACCCGACCCGACCATGTCGTCCCCGACGAGGAACGACCCGGGTTGCTCCGGGCTCCCCACACCGCCGACGACGACCGCGGCGATCCGCACACCCGTGAGCTCCACGATCTGAGCGCACCCGACACCGTCGAGCCCGGCCTCCTCGCTGCCGGCTTCGAGACCGTCGACCTCTCCGGCAACGCCGCGTTGCAGGCTGCGCTCGACGACGTCCGCGAACGAGATCACCTGTCCGACGACACGGGCGATGCGATCCGCGACAGCGTGCGAGGATCGATGTTCCCCCTGGCCGACGGGCTCACACTGCGCGTCGACTTCATCTCCGACGACGGCCTGTTCCATCGCCGGTCGGGGCCCAACGGACTCGACGTGAACCCGGGCGGAATGGACGGGATCAACGGCCACGCCGGGGCCGTCTTCGTCCACGGCGACCAGGACGTGTTCGGCACGCCGTTGCGGCAACTCATGCACGGCGCTGCGCCCGACATGTTCAACCACGTCACTCCCGACGCCCGCAACGACGAGGCCACGACCTTCCTGCTGAACCTGTGGGTCCCGCTCCACGCCCCGGTCCAGCCGCTGGCCTTGATGGACCGACGCACGCTCGACGCGCCCCGGCACCAGCTTCGCTACGGACTCCCGGTCGACGGGTTCCTCGAGCGCGACGAGGACGCCACCGTCAACGACATCTGGAGCTTCCTCCACCACGAGGACCAACAGTGGTACGTCCGCACCGACATGACCTCGTCGCAGGGGTACGTCTTCGACACGCTCGGCATCGCGCACGGCGCAGCGGTGCTCCCGGGCGAAGCCACGCTCGAGGCCCACGCCCGAGCCCTGCACGAGATCCGCGCCCTGCTCGACGCGGACGACCGACCCGGCGCCGAGGCGCTCGCCGCCGACCATCGTCCGCCGCCGCTCCCCGCGGACGCGACTGCTTCGATTGCCGACGCCGCCCGGGTCATGGCCCAACTCGTCGCCGAGGCGGCATCCGGGGCGGCCGACGACTGGCCCGCTCGAGCCGACGCCGCCGTCGACCATGTCATCCGGCGTTCGATCGAGTTGCGCCTCGTGGCGTCACTCGTCGACGAGTAGCGGGCCCCCGCCTCCGGTCCGATCAGGCGCCGTGGTCGTGGACGAGCCCGACCCGCACCGCGTCGCGCCCGGGGATCTTGCGTTCGAGCATCTCGAGTGCCTCGTCGAGCTGGTCGAGCGAGTAGGTCTCACCCACGAGCGCAGCGGTGGGAAACGTGCCGCTGTTGAGCACGGCGCCGGCTCGATCCATGGTCGGAGGGGTCGAGCCCGAACCGGCGACGATCTGCAACGACTTGAAGACGATGTGGTCGCTGATGATCTCGACCGGCTGTTCGTCCTTCAGCCCGGCCAGCAGGATCCGGCCCCCGAACGCGGCCATCTCGATCGCATCGGCGACCGGTTTCGTGGCCATCGCCGTCAGTTCCATGACCGCCGTCGGGCCGCCGCGGGTCAGCTCGCGGATTCGCCCGACCAGGTCGTCCTCCTCGTGGACGTCGATCACCTCGTGGGCACCGACCGCTCTGGCCGCCTCGAGACGGAGGCCATCAGCCGACGTGCCGGTGACGATGATCTGGCGAACGCCGATCTGGCTCGCGGCGTAGGCGGCGGCGATCAGACCCATGTGGCCCGGCCCCTGGATCACGAGGCGATCCCGCTCGTGCAGCCCGAGCAGGTCCGACCAGTTCACGATGCTGGCGAGCGGCTCGAACAGGCTGAGCTCGGCGGCCGGTACGTCGTCGGTCAGCGGCACGAGATGGGTCCCGGGGAGGATCCCCATGAACTCGCCGTAGCCGCCCCACAGGCCATGGTCGACGTCGGGCCCGATGGTGTAGCCGTAGACGTCGAGGCCGACGCCTTCGCGTCCGCCGAAGAGGACGAGATCGACACCGACGCGCTGACCGATCTCGACGCCGAGCGCCGCGTCCGGCGCCAGGGCGTGGACGCGACCGACGATCTCGTGGCCGGGCACGACCGGCGAGACCTCACCCGGCACGTGCTTGTGCCCGTGGAGTTGCGACACATCGCTGGCACACAGGCCAACGGCCTCCACGGCGAGCACGGCACCACCGGGCGGCGGTTCGGGAGTCGGGAACTCCCGCAGCTCGTAGGAACCATCACCCGCGAACACGACCCCGCGACACGTCGTCACCGTAGGAACCCCCTGTCGTCGAACGCGACGGACGGTACGCACCCCGCGACATCGGCGCAATGCGGGCCCGACTGACCCGCACCCGTCGCGGCGACGACCCGTGTGGCAGGCTCGGGATCATGGCGACCGATCAGGCGCAGCTCACCGGCGAGACCGTGGAGCTGCTCCAACAGCTGATCCGCAATCGTTGCGTCAACGACGGCACCGACGACGGCGCCCAAGAACACCGCAGCGCCCACCTCCTGCGCGACGAGCTCGACGGACTGGGCCTCGACGTGGAGCTCACCGAGAGTCTCCCCGGACGCACCTCGGTGGTCGCCCGCTACGAGGGCACCGACCCGGACGCGCCGGCCCTGTGCCTGATGGGCCACACCGACGTCGTGCCCGTGTCGGAGGACGGTTGGGTCAACGATCCCTTCGGGGGCGAGCTGATCACGTCGTCGGACGGTGTCGACGAAGTGTGGGGCCGCGGCGCCGTCGACATGCTGAACCTCACGTCGTCGATGCTCGTCGCCTTCCGCGACGTCGTCAGATCCGGGGTGCGCTATCCCGGCGACCTCGTCTTCTTCGGCGTGGCCGACGAGGAGGCGGGAGGCATCAACGGGGCCATGCCGATCGTGCGAGATCAGTGGGATCTCGTGGCCTGCGACTATGTGCTCACCGAGTACGGGGGCACCCCGGCTCACGGGGCCGACGGCACGACAGTGCTCATGACCACCGCCGAAAAGGGCCTGGGGGGCCGCTGGGTCACCGTGCAGGGCACTCCCGGCCACGGTTCGATGCCGTTCGGAACCGACAACGCGCTGGTGAAGGCGGCCCAGATCGTGACCCGCATCGCCGACGCCCAGATCGCGCCGCGGATCGACGAGCAGTTCCGCGACCGCGTCCGTGCCCTCGACATCGACGATGCGACCAAGGACGCACTGCTCGATCCCGCCCGAGTCGCCGAGGCGCTCGCCTCGCTCCCGCCCGACCTCGCGCGGAACACGCACTCGTGCTGCCACATGACGTTCAGCGCCAACCTGCTCGACGCGGGTACCAAGACCAACACGGTGCCCGACCGTGCCCGTCTCTATGTCGACGTGCGCATGCTCCCCGGCGACACCCAGGCCGACGTCGACCGCGCCCTCACCGACATCATCGGCTCCGACCTGCTCCCGTCGGTCGAGATCACGCCCGCCTACCCGATGATGCAGGACGCGGCGCCCGGCTCGACCACCGAGACCCCGCTGTGGGACGCGCTCACCGACGCCATCCGCATCGCCTACCCCGACGCCCGGGTCGTCCCGAGCCTGGTCACCGGTGCGACCGACGCCCGCTTCTTCCGCCAACGCGGCGTGACCGCCTACGGCGCCGGGCTCCTCAGCAACAAGGTGACGCTCGAGGAGTTCCTCAACCGCTTCCACGGCCACAACGAACGCATCGACATCGAGTCGCTCGACCTGACCACCCGTCTCTGGCGCAACGTGTTCGATCGCCTCTGGCGCTGAACACCCCGACCGGACCACCCCGAGACCACCACCCCCGAGACCACAGGAGCCCCATGGCCCGCATCGACCCGCTGCCCGCCGATCAACTCGAGGACCACGCCGAACGCTTCGCCGCGGTCGAGGCGCTGATGGGCTTCGTCCCGAACTCGATGCCGACGATGGCACGGGTGCCCGGTCTCGCCGAGGCGTTCTCCGCGCTCGGTGGCGCCGTGTTCGGCAACGCTCGCGTCCCGCTCGCCCTGAACCAGATGGTCGCCCAGATCGCTTCGAGCGCGGCCGGGTGTCGGTACTGCCAGGCGCACACTGCCCACACGGCGAAGAACCTCGGGGTGCCCGAGGAGAAGCTCGCCGACCTGTGGATCTTCGACCGCAGCGAACACTTCGACGAGGCCGAACGCGCCGCCCTCACCCTCGCGCTCCACGCCGGCTCGGTGCCCAACACCACGACCGAAGCCCATTTCGACGAACTGCGGAAGCACTACGACGACGATCAGATCGCCGGGATCGTCGCGACCATCTCCGTGTTCGGCTACCTCAACCGGTGGAACGACACCATGGCGACCGACCTCGAGGACAAGCCCGCCGAGTTCGGCGAGCGGGTCCTCGGCGCGGGTGGTTGGGAACCCGGCCGACACACCGGTTGACGCTCAGCTGAAGCGAACCGTGCGCACCACGCACTCGGCGTCCTCCGTGAACGCCGGGTCGTCGTAGTTCACACCCATCCAGAGCGCGTTGCCCGACTCGTCCGGGATCGACACGTAGAGCTGGGTGGAGAACGCGGCCGCGCCGGCTTCCGCCGTCGCGTACGCCCCGTCGAGATCGTCGAGCAGCACGGGAACGAGCGTGGCGCCGAGTCGTTCCATCTCGTCGAGGTTCGGGGAGAACCAGCCGAAGTCGAAGACGACCTCCATGTCACCACCCACGAATCGCCCGACGAGCGAGTCGATCCCCTGTGGGTTCTGGTCGAGGAGGTCGCCCGGGGTGTGGAAGGTGAAGGGTCCGGCATCGACGAGTTGCCAGTCGTCGCCGACACACGCGTCCAGCTGGTCGTTCGACACCACGGCCCTTGTCGTGGTCGGGGCCGCCGTCGTGGTCGGGGCCGCCGTCGTGGTCGGAGATGTCGTGGCCGGAGACGTGGTGGCCGGGGCCGTGGTGGTGGACTCGGCGGTGTCCGAGTCGGCGTCTCCGCACGACACGGCGAAGATCGAGAGACAGAGGATGAAGGGCAGAAGGCGTCGCATGATCTTCCGACGTTCGACGACGACGATCGGTTCCCGGACCCGGTCGCCGTCCGGACCTAGCCTGCGGGCCGTGCCCCGCCCTGTGCTGCCCCCGATCCCGCTGAAGGCCGACGAGCGGACGACCCTCGTCGCCTTCCTCGACTTCTACCGGGCGGCCCTCCTCGACCGCGCCCACGGGCTGTCCGACGAGCAGCTCCAGATCGCCCTGCCCCCGTCGTCGCTCACCCTGTCGCGTCTTCTCGGGCACATGATCGTGGTCGAGCAGGGCTGGTTCCTCGACAAGTTCGACGGCGAGCCGGTGCCCGAGCCGTGGCGCGACCACGACTGGTCCGCCGACCCCGACGCCGAGATGGACCTGGCCCAGACCTGGACCGGCGAACGCCTCTTCGACGAATTCGAGCGCGCCGTCGCCGACTCCCGTCTCCGCGTCGAGCGAGCCGCCTCACTCGACCAGCTCAGCGCCCGGACCAACCGCGAGGGAGCGCACTGGACTCTGCGATGGATCCTGGTGCACATGATCGAGGAGTACGCACGGCACTGCGGACACGCCGACCTGATCCGCGAGTCGATCGACGGCGACCTCGCCGGCTGACCGGCGGTCGCGACATCCGACGTGCTCCCGTGTCGGAGCCGGATGCGTCTCCCCACGCCCGAGGACTCCTTCGATAATTCCAGCGACAGATCGATCGGATCGTCATACGGTCCGGACTATGTGGATGCTCGATACGTACGGGGCGTAACCCCGCAGTCCGATGCCCGGCGGAGTCGGGGCCTTCGCGCCCGCCGCCTGTCCCCACTCCCCGCTACCCCGATCGGGGCAGCACGCACAGATCGCTCATGTCATGCCCGAACACCGCAGTTGGCGGCGGGACCTCGTTGTCATCTGGTCCGTCGTCGTCGATGTGCTCACGCCATCCAGAGTCCAAGAGTCCATTCCCTCACACCCTTCCGCCCCCTCGATGGCGTGGTGGAGCGGCGCCGGCGCGCACATCGATGCACCCGCCCTGCCACCGCTCCGGCACGACGGGAACCGCGAGCGTGACTCAGTTGGGGACGTAGCCGGGCCACCACTCGTGGGGCCCTCGCCGCCCGCCCCCTCCAGGAACGTGCGCGGGCGGCGAGGGATCCGGTCAGCTCAGCGCAGCTGACCGTTCGGTGAGCATCGCGAGTTCCCGCGTCTGCTCGGTGTCGAGCTCGTCGTCGAGTCGCTCGGCCTCGGTCGCGACGAGGTCGAAGTTCAGATCGTCGGCGTAGGGGCTGTTGCGGAGGAGTTCGGCCCAGACGGTCACCACGGTCGCGAGACGCAGATCTGCGTCGGTGTCGCGCCAGTCGTCCTCCAGATCGCGGATCTCGATCCGTTCGTCGATCTCGACCGCGTCGCCGCCCTCGGCCGGGAACCAGCGCAGCGTGACCTCACCGATGTCGTCGCGACCGTCGACCCCTCCCCGCAGATCGATCTCGTAGATCGCGGTCACCGTGTGGCCCGAGTTGAGTTCACCGGCGTCGACGTCGTCGTCGCGGAAGTCGTCGTCGAGCACACCTCGGTTCTCGAAACCGATCAACCGGTACTCGTCGACCACGTCGGTGTCGAACTCCACCTGGATCTTCGCGTCGCGAGCGATCGGCGTGAGCGTGTCGACCAGTTCGTTCTCGAACAGCTCCTCGGCTTCGTCGCGGGTGTCGACATAGGCGTAGAATCCGTCGCCCTGGTCGGCCAGCTGCTCCATCAGCGTGTCGTTGAAGTTGCCCATGCCGAATCCGACCGTCACCAGCTGGATGCCGCCGATGGCCCGGTCGGTGATCTCCCGGGTCAGCCCGTCGGGGTCGGTCATCCCCACGTTGGCCACACCATCGGAGGCGAGGATCACCCGGTTGATGCCGTCTTCCACGAACGCCTGCTCGGCCAACCGGTAGCCGCTGGCGAGCCCGGCCTCCATGTTGGTCGAACCGCCGGGCCGGAGATCGTCGATGGCGTCGTAGATCTCGTCGTCGTCACGGACCGGGGTGGGTTCGAGCACGACCGTCGAGTCGTCGCCGTAGACGACGATCGCGACGGTGTCGTCATCGCGGAGTTCGCGCACCAGTTCCTCCAGCGACTCCTTCACCAGCCCGAGTCGGTCGTCACGGTCCATCGACCCCGACGTGTCGACCACGAAGGTGAGGGCTGCGTCGGCGCGGTCATCGTCGTCGACCACAGCTGCCTGCACCCCGATCCGCACCAACACGTTGTCCTCGTCGAAGGGCGACGGCGCACCGTCGATCTCGAGCGAGAGTCCGTCGCCCGGTGGGCGGTAGTCGTAGTCGAAGGCGTTGACGAACTCCTCGACCCGCACCGACGCCGGATCGGGCACGACCCCCTCCTGCAGCCAGCGACGGGTGACCGTGTAGGCCCCCGTGTCGACGTCGAGGGCGAACGTCGACCGGTTGTCGTCGTCGGCGTCGACAAACGGACGGATGCCGTAGTCACGGAACTCGTTGCCTTCGAGTCGGGAGGGATCGGGATCGTCGGAGGGATCGAAGAAGCCGGCCTCCGCATCGTCGCTCATGTCACCGTCGAAGTCGGTCGGCGAGGCAGGCCCCGAATCGCCTCCGTCGTCGGTGCCACCATCGACGAAGTCTCGTTCCGCATCAGAGGTCGAATCGCCCGATCCGGCGTCGTTCGAGTCGTCGTCGCCGCCGCAGGCCGCTGCCAGCAGCGCCAGCACCGCCAGCAGGGCGAGGGCCAGGCGTGTGGGCGACGACCGAAGCGAACGCGACCGGGACGGGAGTTCTCGTTGTGTGTCCATGGCGAATACGACGAACCCGACGCGCGTCCGGATCCCGCCGTCACCCAACCGCAACGGGCTCGTCACCGCACCGACGCGGCCGTCATGCCTGTGGAGAAACGGCGTTTCCCCTGCCCTGGGCGCCTGCACTAGAAGGAGGAACCATGAGTTCCGGTGACGAAACCACGATCAACCTCGCGCTGGTCGACAGCATGGCCCCCCAGGCATCGAACCCGTATCCGGCCGGGAACCCGAACGTCGTGGTGATCGTGCTCGACGACCTCGGATTCGCCCAGCTCGGCTGCTACGGCTCCGACCTCGACACCCCCAACCTCGATCGGCTCGCCGAACGCGGCCTGCGGTTCACCAACTTCCACACGACCGCCGTGTGCTCCCCCACACGGGCCTGTCTATTGACCGGCCGCAACCACCATCGGGTCGGCATGGGCATGCTCCCGGACCTCCCGGTCAACTTCCCGGGCTACACCGGCATGTTCCCCGACTCGGCGAGCACGATGGCCGACATCCTCGGCGATGCGGGCTACGCCACGGTGGCAATCGGCAAATGGCACCTCGTGCCCCGTGATCAGCGGGCCACGGGCCCCTACGACATGTGGCCGACCGGTGTCGGCTTCGACCGCTACTACGGATTTCTCAACGGCGAGACCAACCAGTGGACGCCGAACCTGGTCCGCGACCAGCAACACGTCGAACCACCGCGTACGCCCGAGGAGGGCTACCACCTCGATGCCGACCTGGCCGACGAGGCGATCGCCCAGCTCCGCGAGATCCGCACGACCCACGCCGACCGTCCGTACCTGCTCTGGTACGCCACCGGTGCCCCCCACGCGCCGCACCAGGTGCCACCGGAGTGGATCGAGCGCTTCGCCGGACGCTTCGACCGGGGGTGGGACGTGTGGCGGGAGGAGACCTTCGCCCGCCAGAAGGCGATGGGTGTCGTTCCGGCCGATGCCGAGCTCTCGGCCCGGCCCGAGTGGGTCGAGGCGTGGGACGACATCGACCCCGACCGCCAACGCCTCTACGCCCGGATGATGGAGGTCTTCGCCGCCTTCGTCGCCCATGCCGACCACCAGATCGGCCGGGTCCTCGACGAGATCGACGCGGCCGGTGAGACCGACAACACCATCGTGATGGTGATCTCCGACAACGGCGCGTCGGCGGAGGGTGGGCCCAACGGCTCGTGGAACCAGCTCCGCCACTACATCTCCGACGAGCCCGACGACCTCGACGACGAACTCGCCCACATCGACGCCCTCGGCGGCTTCGACTCCAGCGGCCACTACCCGTGGGGCTGGGCCCTGGCCGGCAACACCCCCTTCCGGCGCTGGAAGCGCTACACGTTCGAGGGCGGCGTACGCGATCCGCTGATCGTCTCGTGGCCGGGTGGCTTGGAGGGAGCCGGAGAGGTCCGCGACCACTACGTCCATGTCGTGGACCTGATGCCGACGGTTCTCGACCTCGTCGGCATCGACGCGCCGACCACCCGCAAGGGCATCGACCAGATGTCGATCGACGGCACGTCGATCCGACCGGTGCTGACCGATGCGACCGCCGCCGACCCGCGCATGTCGCAGTACTACGAGTGCTGGGGCAGCCGCGCCATCTATGTCGACGGCTGGAAGGCGGTGACGAACCACGTCAACCAACTCACGGCCGCCGAACGGGACCACATCACGGGCAGCGCCGACTTCGCCACCGACGCGTGGCAGCTGTTCGACACGCGCACCGACTTCAGCGAATCCGTCGACCTCGCCGCGGCCCGGCCCGACAAGCTGGCCGAACTGGTCGCGCGCTGGCATGAGGAAGCCGAGCGGAACCAGGTGCTCCCGATCGACGACTCCCGTGACAACAAGCTGCCGAAGGCGCACCTGCCCTGGATGGGATTCAAGACCCGGCACGACCTCCGCCCGGGAGACAAGGTGCACGAGGTACACGCACCCCTGTTGATGATGGGGGCGCGGTTCACCGCCCTGTTCGCCGAGAGTCTCGCCGGCGACGAATCGGGCGTGCTGTGTGAGCAGGGCGACCACCTGTCGGGCTGGGCGCTCTATCTCGTCGACGGGGACCTGCGATGGGTGATGGTCGCCCACGGCCGAGCGCACCGGGTGGCCGGCCGGGTCACGCCGGGCGCGCGGTCGCTGACCCTCGAGCTGACCCCCGGCGACCCGCAGTGGCAGGTCGAGATGCGGGCCGACGACGAGGTGATCGCCCGTGAACCCCTGGCCGATCAGCCGCCCGGCACCTTCAGCCCCGACGGCTCGTTTCTCACCGTGGGCTACGCCCGACCGTTTGCGGTGTCGTCCGACTTCCACCCACCCGCACCCGCACCCGCCGGCTTCGTCGGTCTGCGAGCCGATGTCGGTGCCGCACCGGAGATCGACTTCGCGGCCGAGTTCGACCGGGTCATGCGCCACCAGTGACTCGCGACGACACGCTAGGGTCGCCGCCGGCGGGTTGGGGGAACGGAGTCGAACACATGGTTATCGAGTCGCGCCCCAGCGACGAGCTGCGACGCACGGGAGACCTTCCTCCGTGCCGCATCGACGAGCAAGCGGACACGCCGGTCCTCGGTTCGGGCTGTCAGGGCAGTGCCGACGCTCAGACGGGACACCCCCGGTTCGACCACGGCTCCTGCGCCGGATGGTGGGCCGAGGCGGGGGCCGGCGCGCCCGGGTTCCGGTGCAGCTGCAGGTGTCACTTCGACCACCACGGTTGGCCCGGGTGGGACCGCCACCTGGGCACCTGATCGAGCGGGGCCGCCGGTCGGCGAGCCGATCAGCCCGGCTTGCGCATGCGCCACACCACGACGAACGGCAGGCCCCCGAAGGCCTGACGAACCGCGTCGGGCAGGACCGCGTAGGCCGGGTTCGCCTCGAGGCCGGAGTCGGGAAACGTCGGCTCGCGGCACTCCACGATCTCCAGACCGGCCGCAACCGCCGCGTTCACATAGGTGTGCAGCGGGTGGTGGAGGTTCGGCACGAACGGCATCGTGAACCCCTGAGTCGGGTCGGCATCGGGGTCGCGGAATCCGGCGACCCCGCCGAGCGACACGGTCGACGGGTGGGGGTCGGAGACCACCAGCGTGCCGCCGGGCCGCAGCACCCGGGCGAACTCTGTGAAGACGGCCTCGAGGTCGGCCGCATGGCAGACGGCCAGCGCCGATGTGACGACGTCGCACGACGCGTCGTCGACCGGGAGAGCCTCGAGACGTCCCTCCCGGAAGTCGACCTCGGGAAAGGCCTCTCGGGCGACCTCGAGCATGCCCGGCGTGGCATCGACCCCGACGGTCTCGAAGCCGAGCGCGGCGAGGTGGCCGGCATGGCGGCCCGTGCCGCAGGCGGCGTCGAGGGCCCGACCGACGGGAAGCCCCGCGAGCATCCGGTGGACCACCGGCTCCTCGGCGGTGATCGCCGGGTTCGGTCCGTCGTAGATCGGCGCCCACGCCGTGTAGCCACTCTCGACATCGTGTTCGACGACCTCGATCACCAGGTCGTTGGGGAACTCGTCGAACCCGGCGACGATCTGCTTCATCTCCTCGACCCGGGCGGTCCCCTCGCTCGGGCGCGACAGGATTCGGCGCATGGTGGCCAGACCGGCGACCGCCAGGAAGTACTGGCCGGCCACGAACCGGTCGCGGTGGATCTCGCCCATCAGCCCTGTCCGCCCCTGTCGGGATCGAGTTCACGCATCACGCCCTCCTGGGCGACCGAGGCCAGGTGGGTGCCACCCCGGTCGAACATCGCGCCGCGGGCGAACCCGCGGGCACCGAACGCACTCGGACTGTCCTGGTGGAAGAGCACCCAGTCGTCGACCCGAACGGGCCGGTGGAACCAGAGGGCATGGTCGAGGCTGGCGAGCATCACCCCGGGCGAGTCCTTGCGCCGATGGGGTCGATACATGTTGTCGACGAAGGCGATGTCGGACGCGTAGGTGACGAGCTGGGCGTGGATGTCGGGGTCGTCGGGTACGTCGCCGTTGGCCTTGAGCCACACCGGGTTCGGTTCGGTGCTCGGCTCGGCGGAGAACATGCCCTGCGGCAGGCCCGAGCGCGTGTCGATGGCCCGCTCGCGCAGGAGCCATTCCCGCCGTTCCTCGGGGATCTTGCCCTTCAGCGCCTCGGCCCGGTCGGCCCAGGTCGGCAGGGTCTCCGGATCGGCGACCTCGGGCATCGGGTCCTGGTGCTCGAAGCCGTCCTCCTGGCCGTGGAACGAGATCGACGTGTTGAAGATCGCCTTGCCGTTCTGGAGGGCGACGACCCGCCGGGTCGTGAACGATCGACCGTCGCGGATCCGGTCGACCGTGTAGGTCACCGGCACCTTGGGGTCACCGCCGCGCAGGAAGTAGCCGTGGAGGCTGTGGACGCGGTGCTCTTCGACGGTTCGTTGGGCCGCGCACAACGCCTGCGCAGCGACCTGGCCGCCGAAGAGCCGGAACCACTCAGACGTCTCGTTGCGACCGCGGAAGATGTCGGCATCGATCCGCTCGAGGTCGAGGATGTCGAGGAGGTGATCGAGTGCCTTGCCCATGGGCAGCACGGTATCGGTGACCGAACGGATTCTCCGGGAGAAACTGTGGCGCATAGGGTCTGGCCATGAAGGATCTGAACGGCAGGACCGCAGTCGTGACCGGCGCCGCCAGCGGCATGGGGCGGGCGTTCGCCGACCGCTTCGCCCGGGCCGGCATGAACGTGGTGATGTCCGACATCGAAGCGCCGCGCCTCGACGAGGCGGTCGCCGACGTGGCGGCCCACGGGACCGGCGTGGTCGGGCAGGTCACCGACGTCGCCGACGGCGACTCGGTCGACGCGCTCGGCGCCCGGGCCCTCGGCGAGTTCGGAGCCGTCCACGTGGTGTGCAACAACGCCGGCGTCGCCGGCAGCGCACGAGGCGGCCCGCTCAGCGTCGCCGACTGGAAGTGGGTGCTCGACGTCAACCTCTGGGGCGTCATCCACGGTCATCGGGTCTTCCTACCGATGCTGGTCGAGCAGGGCGAGGGCCACATCGTCAACACCGCTTCGATGGCGGGCCACCTCCCCGGTCACAGCGCCTACACAGCGAGCAAGTGGGCCGTCGTCGGGATCACCCAGGGCCTCTTCCACCAGATGCAGGCCGAGCGGACCGGCGTCGGCGTGTCGTGCCTCTGCCCGGGCTTCGTGGCGACCGAGATCCACAACAGCGACCGCAATCGACCCGAGGAAGCCGCACCGTCCGCCCTGTCGGAACCGACGCCCGAGGACGAGATGCGCTGGGCGTTCATGGCCGAGATGGTCACCTCGGGTCGCCCGCCGGCCGAGGTGGCCGACATGGTGCACGACGCCGTGACCGACGACCGGTTCTGGATCTTCACCGACCTCGCCCTGGTGCAGGTCCTGGCGGAGAAGCACGACAGCATCATGGAGAACCGAAACCCCGCCCTGCCGTCGTTCCTCGACTCGTAACCTCGCCCCCTAACCTCGCGTCATGCCCGATCTCGCCACGGCCCTCCTCTTCTCGGGCGCGGCATTGGCCCTGCTGCTCGTCCCCGGCCCGGCTGTGCTCTACATCGTGGCCCGCAGCGCCAGCCAGGGCCGGCGGGCCGGCCTGGTCTCCGTGGCCGGCATCCACGTCGGCACGCTGGTCCACATCGCTGCGGCGGTCGGTGGGCTCTCGGCCATCGTCGTCGCGTCGGCCACCGCGTTCACCGCGATCAAGCTCGCCGGCGCGGCGTACCTGGTCTTCCTCGGGATCACCAGCCTGCGCCGCCGTGGGGGGTTCACCGCGGCCGACGACGGCACCCCGCCCCGCTCTCTGCGCCGGGTTTTCGCCGACGGTGTGGTGCTCAACATCCTCAACCCGAAGACCGCGGTCTTCTTCCTCGCGTTCGTGCCCCAGTTCGTCGATGCCGACGCCGGCAACGCCGCCGCCCAGGTGTCATCGCTCGGCGTGCTCTTCATCGCCCTCGGCGTGATCACCGACGGCGCCTACGCCATCGCCGGGGATTGGATCGGCGGCCGGCTGCGCCGATCACCACGGCTGGCGCGGCGCAGCGAGACCGCCGCCGGGACGATCTACATCGGACTCGGACTCACCACCGCCCTCGCGGGGCGGTCGGCCTAGCCGACCTCCAGCGCCTCTGCGCCCACGAAGTCGGCCTCGGCATCGTCCCAACGGAAGAGTTTGGCCGAGTCGCTGGCATCCCACTTCGTCGAACTCAGTGAGGCGAACCGCAATCCGGCGGTCTCGAACGAGCCGACATCGTCGAGTCCGGCCGTGAACGTCTCCACCGTGAGATCGGCGCCGGCCGCGGTCGCGGCACGGCTGAAGATGTCGAGACCCGAGCAGGCAAGCACGACCTGGCCGAGGTTGCTCAGGTCGTCCTCGCCCGGATCACTCAGCGCCAGCTCGTCGGGCCGGGCCGTGTTCCAGCGGTCTACACACGCGACCGTCGGCTCGTGACCGGAGTCGTAGAGCTCACCACTCGTTTCCGACAGGATCAGCCGGGCGAGACTGACCTCGTCGTCGGTCGCGCCCTGGTCGTAGATGAAGTCGGCGAGCACGTCGGGCGACGTCGTCCAGATCGGGATCCCGTACGCCGCCCGGTTGAAGGCCGCCATGAACGCGACATTGTTGCCGAGGTTGATGACGCCCTCGACCTCGTCGGCCTTGAACCGTTCGATCACGCGGTCGAGTTCGGTCGCCAGCGCGGTCTGGTCGGCTTCGTCGGCGAGTTCGACGCTCTTGACCACCTTGGCCGCGCCTCTCGCTTCGAGCTCGGCGGCGAGGCCGTCGATCCGGTCCTCGTCGGCACCGTGCACGGCGAGCACCGCCCCGTCGACGACGTCATCGAGCTCCATCGCCGCCAGGATCGCGCCGTCGGTCCGGCTGGGAACCCGACCAGGAAAGAGGAACGGGACAACCGAGCGATCGAAGATCGCGTTGGACAGATCACCGGTCGGCGCACCGATGAAAGGCGTGTCGGCCGTCTCGGTGTAGCAGAGCAGGTTCTCGGGTGGTCGCGCCGTCCCGAGCACGGCGAACACCTCGTCGTCCTCGGTCAGCTCGGTGCAGACTCGGTCGGCCTCCTCGGGATCGACGGGCGACACGAACTTGTAGATCGGTTCGATCTGACGGCCGAGGATGCCCCCGGCCTCGTTCATTTCGTCGATGACGACCTGGTAGTGCTGCGCGTGGTCGCCATAGCCCACGTCGACACCGAGATCGAGAATCGCATCGGTGTCGAAGAGGACGATCCCCAGCTTGATGGAGTCCTCGGTCACCCCGCGGTAGCTGTCGGCGAGCTCGACCGGAGGATCCGTCTCGGTGTCATCGGTCCCGGTCCCGTCGGTTTCGTCGGTCCCCGTCTCGTCCGGCTCGCCGTCGTCCGGCGCGGCCGTGGTGGTCGTCGTGGTCGGATCCGGCTCCGTGGCCGTGTCGTCGTCGCCACAGGCTGCGGCGAACAGCGCAAGCGCGACGAACAGCAGACCCCCGATACGTACTCGTGATGTCCCCATGGCGCGACCCTAGGCGGGGCGCTTCGACGGCGTCGAACGCCCGGCGTCGCTCGGTCAGGTCTTGGACCACTCCCCGCGTGGTGTCCACACCTGTGAATCGGGGTCGGTCTCGAGCTCCACACACCGCAGCGTCCCCGAGAACGGGAAGGCCCCCTCATAGTCCTCGTAGGCGACCGGTGGCCCCCAGCCGCGGCCGACCGAGAAACCCTCCTGGACCATCGAATAGCCCATCGGGGTGATGCGCATTCGCTCGTTCAC
>Ga0213866_10000082_pt1 | contig 74005 bp, 102 predicted proteins | sample PICome_11_FD_160079 | JGI IMG/M metagenome (GOLD analysis project Ga0213866, IMG submission 160079) | Coastal seawater microbial communities near Pivers Island, North Carolina, United States - PICO284 | ecosystem: Environmental > Aquatic > Marine > Coastal | place: USA: North Carolina...
TCATTCTGAATCCTCCGAATTGAAGATTGATTCTCGATCGGTAGCAAATTCTTCGTAAAATCCTAATCCTAAAATTAAAAAGGGAACTCCCATAAGTAGATAATCAGAAACATAAAAAGAGCCATTGGGCCAACCGTGTTGTTTGTGAGTGCGAATAACACCTAACATAGTAGTAGTAAAAAATGCTGCTGAGCCGACAGCAGGAATTAGAAGATTCCTCCAAGCCTTGCGACGAGCCGACATTTTGGCTTCTTCTTCTTCGGATCGCTTTTCCGTGATAATTTGTTTTTCAACTTTAGTCACGATTTCGACCTCCTAATAATTTGATTAAGCCTAAAGTTGCAATAGCACCGATAACAATTCCCTTGGGCTTAACAGTATCTTCAGCACCAAACCACTTTTGATACCAAGAGGAATCTGTGGATTCTTCAGTAGGTGCGGTTTGTAATTTAGTGTTATCCGTAGGTTCAGTTCGACATCCCAAAGTAGGCCATAAAGGATTGCAAACTCGTTGGTTATACATTTTTCGAGAGTAAGAGCCGGGGGCGTGTTCCGTAATGTATTTCCAATCTTGAGGATCTGCACCCGAAGAAGGGGTGATTCCAAATAATCCTGCAATACCTGAAAGAGTAAAAGGAAGTCCGGCTGAACCATAGGGTTGGTAAGCATTACCATCTTGGTCTAAAACGGTAAGATTGGGTTGCCAAGCGGTGCCAGCAGCCGAAGTGGTGCCTTTACTAATAGGATTGCCCGCAGAATCGTAACCGATAATTTCTTGTTTTTGTCCTGAACTGGTAGTAACATAACATTTACGATTATACAAATCGCCGGGGTCACAAGTAATGTTATAACCGACCACTATTACTCCTCCTTAGAAAATCGACGAAGTAAAATTAATGATGCGGCTAATCCTACTAATCCAAATCCTAAGGTGAGGGCTTTTGAATTAGAATTGGGGATTTCCATAGGTCCCACAGATTCATCAGCCGTAGCAATAATAAGTTCTAAAATGTCGTCAGCAGAAACTTGGGGACAAGTAATAATCCAATAATTTTGTTCTCGACTAACATTGACTTCGGGAGCCCATTCTTTCCATTCGGGATGTGCTTGAAGTCGTAACCAATGATCGGGTTCAATAGCATAATCCATGCCACCACCACCAACTTCAGCCGATTTTTCTTCTGAAGGTTTAATTCCATAATCTGTGGGATTGATTTCTTCAGGCTCCTCGGTTTCAGAACCATAAGTAACACAAGGGTCTTGCCCACAACCACAGTTTTTCTTTTTGGATTCGGAAGCCATACTCAGAGGTCCAATGTTATCGTCATCATCAGATTCTGCATGAAGGGGGGTTGTATTGCTGGTAACTGTATCTTCAGTTCCTTCGATAGCCGTTTCCACACCAGCCGTGTTTTGACCAATAACTTTGCCATCGCCCTCAGGCATAAAATCGTCAGCAGGAACTACAGTTTCTGATGCTTTGGCTTCCACAACTTGTTGTTCAATAGTTAATCCTAATTTTTCGGCTACTTCTTCAGCCCGATCCTTACTGCAAGTTTTGGTGACTTTGTATTCTTTGCCACCTTCCTTGTAAAGACCCTTGAGAGAATATCCCTTTTTCTTAACTACACCGGTAACTTTAGTTTTTACCTTTTTCCGAAGAGCCAAACAATAAAATTCTTCTTTCATTTAATCACCATCCGAATGTTTGGGACTCAAAACTTTGTCGAGGGGAGAAAAGATCTTGATGAGCCTCGTAAGCAAAGATTTCTTGACCAATTGCATCGCCTTGGAGTCCAACGGCTCCAAAGTTAAGATGGTCGGCAGAAACAGCAGGTTCAAAGAAATATTGAGCATCAGGATCTAAATATCCTAATTGTTCGGGTTGAGATTCTGTGTCTCCTTCAAATTCAGCCTCTTGTTCATCAAGGTCGGCATAAGCAGATTGAGTAGCCTCTAATAAGCGTTCATAGCGTTTCATTTCTTCATGGCTGGATAATCCACGAGTAAGTCGTCCGACACCATAGGAAAGTGGAGCAATACCCATTAACATCATTAGGGGAATTTGAGCCTTGCCCAACATTTTTAATTTGAATTTATCTAAACCAATAAAAGCCAAAGTGCTAAGGCCAACAAACAAAGGAATTCCTGTCGCCAATTTAAAGGATTCGGTTTCTACGGATGTGGGCTGACGCTCTGAAACTTCTTCTCCTTCGCCATGAAGGATTTGATTACGAAGAGCAACAAAATCTACCATAAGAATAGATTGACTCTCCCACTATATATATTTATCGTATCATTGAGATCCAATGGCACGACCAAAATAGTTTTGGGCAAAAGTAGGCTCAGTAGTCATAAGAGTATAACTGTAGGCGGTCCAATTTTCATTAACAGCATCGGCATTAGATTGTCCGACAGGTGTATTATAGTCAATAGTTTGACCTAAAGCACGGCCAGCCATGATATTTCTTTCGGTAGAAACACGCTCAATGCTTCCCCAATTTCGAGCAAGGGCGGCTTGACGAGCCGGTTCAACATGGGCTTCTTTAACTTCTTCGGCAGGAGTATAGCGATTTAAAATTAATTTACTGCCCACAACCACAGCCGCTAAAATACCGATTAATTTAAGGTCCATACTAATCATTACTCCGTTTTACTATTTATAGTTTCTTACCCAAAAAGTAAGCCAAACCGAAAGCAGATAAAATTGCAATTGGCTTTGCATAAGATTTTCGGAAACTCAATCGAGATAAATACTCTGAATCGAATTCGAATTCGGGCATAATTTTAATTTCGGTTTGTAGTTCATCAAGACGGTTTGACAAGTCAGATTGTTGTCTTTTAGCAGTAAGGTATCGCATGGTTTTTTGCATTCCTTGAGATTCCATGTCTTTAATTTCATCACTAAGATCTAAATACAAATTAAAAAGAGTTTGGAAATCTTCTTCATCATCAATAGAAACCATTTCTTCAATATAATAGGAAGTTGCACCTGTGGTTTCTGCAGAATAATCATCTTCAATCCATGCGTTATCACAATCGCCACAAATCATTTGCTCAAAATAATCTTTACTGCTGACAATATTATCACAAGAGCATTGTTCGCCGGGAATTAAATCATCTTCGCCACATTGGGAACAATAATAAACTTTAGTATAATCTACATCGTCAGAACCACATTGGTTACAAGGTATGTTGGAATGGTGCCATTCACCACCAAATTTATGATAAGCCATATTAATTCCTCAGTAAGTTTGATAACCTTTGTTTTGCTTTTGATTCATTTTCTTTTGAGCATCGTTAATGGCTCGTTGAAGATCAGCAGTTTGCGTGATGTTAAACAAGCGTGGGTTTTGGCCTAAGCCTCCATAAGCACCCATAGCGGTGTAAACTCCGGGGCTTCGTTCCCATACCCAAACGGAATAAAATTTATTGGAACTTTCATCAGTTAGTCGAAGGAAATGTGGGCCCCATGTGCAATCACCCCATTTAAAACTACCATAGTTAGCAGAAACAGCGTTTTTTACATTGGTTTTTTCTCGACTTAGATTAGCAGGGGCGGTGCTACGAGCAGCAAAGGTTTCAGCACTCATTTTCTTAGCAGCACGGCGAGCATAATCGTCAGCATCATCATAATCTTCGCCCATATCTATGTATTCATCAGCAATTACATCTGCTACGGTATTATCTTTAACTGAAACCCAATCTTTATCTTCCCACATTACTTCCGCATCATATTCCCACTCTTCGTAAGTTTCGTAATCAGGTTTAGGCGAAATAATATCAAACATAAGAACTTCGTATTCAAATTCAACATCGATTTCGGTGGAACCATCACGGGGGTAAAAAGAGTCTTGTAATACGCCCTTCGGTTTTTGGTGAATCATTTCTTCAAACTCATCTTCTAAAGAATCGTTGCACCAATTGTGAGCCCATTTCTCAAACTCTGCTTCGTATTTGGGATTAAGGGGTTGCAAGGTTTTCCACTTAAAATCAACTTCGAAATAGTAATCTTCCATTTCCGTTGTGGTTCTTCGACGCGTTCCGGATTTATTCAAAACTCCAATATCGCCATCGGCGGAATAATCTTCGGCTCGCCAAGTTCCGCTGGGAACGCCCATAAGGTCTTTAATATAATCAGAGGCTTGAGAACGATTCATATTATTTTTGACGGTGCCACCCAAATCATTGATTTTCCACTTTTGTCGTTGGGTAATAGGATCGGAGTAAGCATTAAACTCGGCACCATATTCCCAATATTCTTTATCTTCGTAATCAACATCACCGACTTCAGTTTTATCATCGAGTTGCCAATTAAATATGACTGTAATTTCATCAGAACCATCAGAAGGATAAAACTCTTCTTCCCAACCTCCATCTTCTTCTTCATTTTCAAGGGCTTCATCGAGGTTATGATCCATCCATTCCTCAATTTCTTGTTCAGCCCATTGTTCAATCTCTTGACGATATTTAGTATCTGCTTTTTTATAAGTTTCCCAATCAACATCAACTACAATATCAAATCTTTGAACTTGAGTAACTTGTCGCCTTCCCGTGGTTTCAAGATAATGTCTATTATCGCCATCTATAATTTCTTCGGCGTTAAAACTCCAAGGTCCAATTTGAGCGTTAAATCGACCATCATCTTCAGCATGATATTTAGCAGGAACATGGCTATGAAGTTTCTTAGGACACTTAATATCTCCATTAAGAAGAACAACTTCATATTCATCCTTTTTGCCCTTGATAGGTTCTAAAGCACCACCGAGACCACTACAACGAATAACTAAACTGGGAGTTTTAAGTGATTCTACATACTCTTGAACCATAAGTTTCATGCTTCCGGGCATACTCTTAGAAGGTTGGGTAGGGAATTCTACAATAGCACCATATTTGGTTTTGGTAACCATGTGAACTCCAGCACGGTTGGTAGCATCCCACTTAATTTCATCAATCTTGTAAGGCCCATCTTGATAGGTAGCATAAAGACCACCACGGAAAGTTTTGTGACGAGCAAGATATTGTTGTTCGGTATTGTTTTGAGCGTGGGAAGAAGGGAAGTGTGCTACCATAGCGAATTCTCCGACTTCTACTTTGCCAGTATGCTTTAGTTCGGTAGGTAGCATTCGTAGATCCATCATGGTTCCAAAAAGGAAGCCAATGTTTTGTCCACCCAATTCTGATACTTCTGGTCGAGTCTTAGCCATACCATAATATCGCCCTTACGACTATTTATAGTTTTTGATTACAAATAATCTGGAGAATCATCATCATGACGAATCAAACGCTTTTCTTTAGCAACAATTTGGCGTTGATTTTCCAACTCGTTAAAAGCCGTTTCAATAATTTTATTGGATAATTTGGCTTGCTTTTCAGAAGCAATCATAATAGAAAGATTGGCTAATTCTCTAAGATAGGCTCCGGAATAACCATCAGTCTTTTTAGCCCACTTAGAATAATCTATGGTTTCTTGAGCCACCGATTCTAAATACTTGGAAAAGATTTTTTGACGAGAATCTTTATCAGGATAACCAAAATTAATTCGCACATCGAAACGACCGGGACGGTCTGCTAACGCCCAATCAAGATTTTGGGGATAATTGGTAGTAGCCAAAGTAATAACTCCGTCATTTTCTTCAACACCTGCTAAACAATTTAAAAACTCTCCTAATAAGGGATGGTCAGATTCTTCTCGATCGATACCGCCAAGAGTATCAATATCTTCAAAGACTACTAAAGAAGGTGATAAGAAACGAGCCAATTTATACAATTCATCAATTTGACTTCTTTCGGTGACCGCATTACGAGTGACATAAATTACGGTGACATCAGTTTGATTAATCAGAATACTACAACACAGGGTCTTGCCTGTGCCCGGGGGTCCGGTAAGCAAAACTCCACGACTTAATCTCATGTTGTAGTTTTTATAAGTTTCCATATTGTCAATAAAATTAAGGACATTGCGATTGAGGTGTTGTAAAGGTTCGGAATCAATAATAATATCATCCCAAGAAACATCTTGATAATCTAAAAATTCAAAATCAGCAGTAATGGCTCGATTTTTATAAATTCCATGTTGTGAAAAATAATCTTTTAATTCGTTTTTCCAATGCGTATAATCAAAATTGCTGTCAGAACAAAAATGATACATAATATCAATTTCATAAGTGTCATAAGGATAAAATGTAATTACCAATTTATGATCTCCAGACTTGTGTTCTAAATACATAGTCATGCGGTGAGGCACTTTAATACGAGTTTCTCCTTCAGGACATTTAATGCGTTCATCTAACCAAATAGGTGAGGCTTCAGCAGACATACGATTATTATAATTAGTAATCTTTTCAATTTGGTAATCTCGATTAATAATTTCCATCATAGCGTTGCCCCAACCCACATAGGCTTTGTTGTGATAATAATCACGCTTAGTTTCTACGGATGGTCCTAACCATTCTTTTATATGTTCATCTTGAATATCCATGCTGGTGGCTTTAGCGACATAACCATAAACATTTCTAAGATTATCGGCGTCTAATTCTAAGGGGCCCATGGGTGAAGTAATGGTTAGTGGTGGTGGAGCAATTTCAGGCATAAGTTACGATATGGCGATGACTAATAAATACTTATCAGTTATCATAAACAATACCACTATAACCAAATATGTTGGTAGAACCACAAAGTTGTGTCCATTGTTCTTCAGTTACTCCCTTAGGAATAACTTCGGGATTTAAACTAATATATTTTTCACGAGCCATTAAATTTTGTTGAAATTTTTCTTCGGCTTCTGAACCCCAAAGATCTTGACAAGGGTTTTGTCCTTTGTTAAAGAAACCACGAACTCCACCATGGACATCGCCTTGTAAATCATGAAAAGCACCTACAAAGTCAGATTGAGCAGTTAGAAAAACCTGATTAGTTTGACGATTATCTCCTAACATTAAAACCCAACAAGTTGTATCTTCTCCGGCATAAAGGTCTTCTGGAAATCCACCGACTTCTAAAAATCGAGAACGGGCTACGGCTACGGAAGAAGGGAAAACCGCATTACGCATAATCCAAACTCCGTGGGCGGAAGCAGGCCACTCGGCATGGTCAGCAAAATAATTACAATATTTGTGAGATTCAAATTTATTTTTTGTGGTTTCCATAACAATAATAGTATCCATGGGATTCCACCACATAACATAATTGTTAGCAATCGGACAACGATCGATTAAAAGAGATAGTTCGTGAAGATGTTCTGGATACCACCAATCATCGCCATCGAGAAAAGCAATATAAGGATTATTTCCTTCAGATACACCTTGATTACGGGCTTGAGATACTCCAGTTCCAATTTGACGACAATAATTAAAATTATAATGGGCAACTAAATTTTGACATTCGGCAGTATGTGTCCAATCCAATGGAGTTCCATCAACTACATAAACTTCGTAATCAAAAAAATCTTGGTTGCTGACCGATTCCAAACATCGATTAAGTAATTCGGGAGTAATTTTATAAATTGGGATTACCACATCAAACATTCCATTCACCGCCATTGATTCTAAACATAGACCATTCGTATAACTCGGCCGGTAAATCTTCGGGACACTCTTCGGAAAAATATTTTTCCACTACTACTTTCCGACCTTCTAAATCAACTATTTCATCAAGATCGCCGGGGGTTTGGGAACTAATAAACCCGGTAGAAGAATTATCATGAATGCGATAATACCATAACGAATCAGAAATAATTTCAGTTCGTGGGCGTTTACTAAATAAATGCAATAAAAACTCCGTATCTTCCCATAAACTTAAAGATTCCATAAAAGGACTAAAAAGCGTCTTTTTAAGCGTAATTCCTGATAACCATAAGGGGCGACGATACATAAACCACAACATATGATTTAGATCGGCATAATCGGTAATTAATTCGTGGTGATTTACCCATACCGGCCATTTGTCATGCTTTCCGGTTTGAACTGATTTTAAGACTCGATGACAATCACCTTTAGTAACTGTAACATCGGCTTCAGGATAAGCCAAATCTACTTCTTCAAGATATGTGGGATACCACCAATCATCGCCATCAAGAAAGGCTAAATAATCGCCTTGTGAAGCACTTACGCCTTGATTACGGGCTTGGCTAACGCCTCGTCCTGTTTGACGAAGGGGTGTAATTCCAAAAGAATCGTAAACTGCCGTTAAGCGTTGATAATGTTCCCAATCTACAGGGGTAGCATCAACCACAATTAGTTCCCAATCGGTGTAAGTTTGGTTAAAAACCGAACTAATAGCCTCGTTTACTAAATCAGGATGAACCTGATAAAGTGGCATAATGATAGAAAACATATTGAATCCTAAGATTCAATCCTATTTATACCTATCGTGTAACTCGTCGGCAAGCAAATTGTTGCCGATGTTGAAACAGATTAAACCACACAAGGCGTAAATCAAGTGCCATTTTCGTCGATCTTGAGTAATGTTCCACAACTTATTAGTGTGGTAAACTGTGGCAAGACCGCCGAGAACAACAAATCCGACACCGATTAAGGCTAACTTCATGATATCATCTCCACTTTAAAGCCATCTTCAGCGTTCCGTGTAGTCGAGCCTTACGGCTGTAGACCACTCAACGCCTCATCAGAGGGCTTCAAGCAGGTTGGATAGCGTCAGTTATCTTCAGGCTTGGGCTTGAAGTAGGCTTCGCTTATACCAGTCTACATTTCCTGGGTTGATGGAGATACCCATTTCCAACAGTTTGTTGGCGATGAGGGCATCAGGACCATCGTAAAGCGTATACTTGACGAAACATTGTAGTTCGTCAGGAAGAGCGTTACCCGTGGTGTTGGTGAAAGCACCTTGGTTGTAGTAGGTTACGAGAGCGTCCCAAACTTGACCTGGAAGAACATATACATCAGGGTATAGGTTGAAGGAAGGTTGGAAGTTGATGCTTCGTGGGTAAGGTGAACCTGAACCTGGGATACCATCGTTAGGAATGTTATCAGGGTCGAGGAAGTAGTCGGTGGTGTTAATTCGGACTTGCACATAGGCACGAGGTCCAGCGACACCAGCAACACCCGTGCTACCCGTAAAGGTAGTTAGACCACGGATCTCAGTTCCTGCAGCGACAGCGGAGTGAACACCGAGGGAAGGTGTTACAGCGATGTCTTCAATAACGACGAATTCGGTTGCAGTTGTTTCAGCAGGCTTGGTAATGTTGTTACCGAAACCACCAACAAAGATAGAGGTTCTCTTACCTAAGTTAGTAGCAACAGTAAGTGCGGTTCCACGGCTTGCGTCCCATTCATATACTTGGCTTCTCATTGACATATTTTTCATCTCCTAAATTATTAATTCCGTGTCGGAATCAGGCTTGACCTCCAGCGACACGGGAGCGTTGTTGTTGTTCGATAAGGCTTCGCTTATACCAATCAACATTGTTGGGGTTGATGGTGACACCAAGTTCGAGCAACTTGTTAGCGATAAGAGCATCTGGACCATCGTAAAGCGTATACTTGAGGAAGCAAGATACTACTTGAGTGGTGGTGGCAGTTGTTCCATCTCGGGAAGTGTAGAGAATTTGGAAAGTTTGACCTGGAAGGACATAAACATCAGGGTAAAGATCGAAAGACTTTAGGATGTTTTCTGAACCTGCGGAGGTGGAATCGACAGCAGTAGTATCGATGGTTGAAGGAGCACCACGAGGGTATGGGCTTGCCAATCCTGGGATACCGACCATATCGGTAACATCAGGGTTTTGGAAGTAATCCGTCGTGTTGATTCGGATTTGCACAGCACTACCGATTACGGGTGATGCAGCAATATCTTCAATTACGATGAATTGGGTGGCGGTCGTTTCTGCGGGCTTGGTAATGTTGTTACCTACACCACCAGTGAACAAGTCGTATTCACGGTTTGCCGTGAGTGCGACCGGTTGGTCGGTTGATGTGCGTCGTAGTTGATTACTACTTGCTTGTAGGTTACTCCATTCATATACTTGGCTTCTCATTGACATATTTATCTATCCTGCCTTAATGGCTAAGGTAGAGTTGTATTTTTGACTATATAAACTTTTGCCTTGTGGGTAAGGGTCAATAGTTTTTATTAGCGATATCAAGACCTTTCTTGGCTCCATAAAGAGAACCAACAGTCATTAGACTAAAGGCAACAATTTGATTAAGTTTACCAAAACGAATTCCTTGAGCAATTCCAAGAAGTCCGCCTAAAGATCCGACAAGAGCCGTAGAGTAAACAATAGAATCAAGAGAAGTAAAGCCCATTTCTTGATAATAAGAAATCGGGTTGTTAATCAAGGGTATCACCCTTAGTAACCCATGGCTTTATACATTTCTTTGGCTTTAGCCATGTCGCCCTTAGCATCTCGGACACAGGATCGCCATGCTTGTTGCTTAGGAGATCCCGAAGTTTTTTTGACTTCAGTTACTTCAGCAGCCTTAATTGTTTCCGAAGCCTTAGAACCACAGCCACAGGCAGCGTAATAATCATCATGTTCGGCACAGAAAAGTGCTTCTTCGGCAGCAAGGTCTTCAGCAGAAATATCTTGAGGTAGTGGGAAAGTTCCTGGATCGAGACCCGAGATGGGTCGAATATCGATGTAATCCATGATATCATCGCTGGCATCGTCTACATATTGAACGACGGTTTTTACGACGGGAACTTCAATAACTTCGCTAACAACAGGAACTTCTCGGGCTTTTCGGAGTAGAACTGCCAATCCAAGAGTTGCGGGGACAACACCTAAAATGCGTCCAACAGTAACGGCTTTTCCACCAAGATAAGGAATCATAGAGGGAACTGTGGCGACACGGTATGAAAGAATATCAGCAAAGCGAGTGCTAAAAAATCCAAATCCGACGAGGAGGAGAGATCCTCCGACTGTATATTCATTAACAATAGTGCTTCGCAAATTCATAGTATCACCAAATTTTGTAGTGGTTAGTAAACTCAACTACCGTAGTAGGTTGGGACACCGTTTCCGCTGCCACCTGCTGAGTCTTCGCCCCAGTTGTAGCCGGTTTCTGCGGCTGCTTCTTGAGCGATGTCACCAAGGAAAGGAATGTCCATTCCAAGGTATCGGCGGCTTAGGGTTACAGCACCAACGGCAAGAGGAACTACATACATAAGAGTTCCAAGGTTTACATTGATGACGGGAACGGTGTAGGACATAACATCCGTGAACATTCCGCCAACAAGTCCGGCTGCACCGACTACGAAGAGTGAGGCTCCGACAGTCGTTGGGTTTACAAGGGTATTCATAATTGTGTTTAACATTTTTTATCTCTCCATTTGGGGGGTTATATTTTATTTTGCTTTTCCACTATATATATTTTTACATTCCGAACACGGAGCCATTTCCTTCGGCACCACGAACATGGTTTCCAATAGTAGTGGAGAATAAGCCTTCAGCACCATAGTATTGAATGGGCTGACCGGGATTGACGACACGGTGAGATCCGAGAATGTAGGATTCTCCTGAATCTGCCGTAGTTGGAGGTTTCATATGGGGAGAAACTTCCTGAACCATTGGGTTTGGAGTTCCCATTCCCATAGTGGGTTCTTCGGCATTATAATTTACCGGGGGTTGATTAGGGGTATAAGTAGACATAGTTAGAGGGTTGCTACGACCAAGGTTTTGAGCGTTAAGACCCATGGTGTCGGCAGCAGAAACATAATCTGACATTTCCATTTCGACAGGATTCATAACGGTGGTAGATTCAATCATGCTACCACCAAAGTTTTGGTCTACTCCACCCGTAGGAGTAACTACATCTTGAGCACCAAAGTCTTGAAAGACTCCGTGACCAAGTGGTGCATCTTCGTGAACAGAAGACATAGGAAGGTTATCCATACCTCGTTGCTTGAGGCGTTCTGTGGAGGCTTCAGTATCCCAATCTTCAGCATTTTTGATATCAGAATAAGAGTGAGTAGCAGTTTCTTGACCAATAACAGATCCACTACCGGATTGAGGTAGTTCTTCAGCAGAATATTGTCCCAAAAATCCACCGATTCGTGGAGATACCATACCGGCTACTTGAACTACTGAGGAAAGGATAAGAGCCGTTCCTGCAAAGTTGAGGGCTTTTCCATAGCCTGTGGGTCGAGCACGAGAAGTAACAATTAGGTAACCACCTGTGAGAGCAGTAAGAGCAGTTCGACCTACTTCAGCCCCACGACCTAAGCGGTAAAAGGGAAGCATAGTAAGAAGACCGCCGATAAAAGCACCTGCGACTAATCCAAATGCACCTGCGTAAGTTGATTCTTCAGTAAGGACATCAAAAGATTCGTCCAATGTTGATGGAGCCATGTTATAATCCATATTATCACCTTTTCCTTTCGACTATTTATAGTTTATCATAGTGAGCGACTATTTTTTCGCTGTGTATCGCCTGCCATTTTGGTAGGTGGGGCGATGTGTTGTCCAACTGGGTTTTGGTTAAAACCTTCTGCGTTTCGGAAAGCACCGCCATGAATGTGAGAGAGAGGAGTAGGAATAACAGTATCGCCCATAAAGTGATCGGAACGAAGTTTCTTAACTCCGGAATATTCGGCGGCTAAATCCATTTCCATAACATTGCTTTGATTAAAAGTTTGAGCAGAAACCGGGGTTGTGCCCGCAAGGTCAGGAGCATCGTCGAATCGATTGGTTTCTAAAGTTTTTTGGTGTGCTCGGGCATCAATAGGGGCCAAAGCGGCAACTCCTAAAGAAGCGACCATTCGCTTAACGGCTTCAGGAACAGGAGAAGTTTCAACTTCGGTAAGGAATCGGTGAGTAGCAGAAGTTCCAATTTTAGTAACTACCACAGATTTTCGACCCCCGTTAGGACGACCCAAAAGTTTGTTAAAGAAACCTGAAAGACCTTCTTCGGGAATAAATTCGATTAAAGTCCATCGTTGAGGTCCGGGTTCATAGGTAACTTCGAAAGCACGACCATCAGCCGTAATAGATTCAGAAAGAGGTCCCAAATCAGGAACCATAACTTCTTGATGAACTGGTTTTGCCAAAGTCATATCAGAAATAGGGGCTGTAACTCCGACGGAATCTCCGAAAAGGCGTTGTTGAAGAGATCCGTTTTCAGTATAACTCTTGAGTTCGTATTGAGCACCAAATGTGGAGGCAACGCCGTGCATAGCCGAGTCCATAGGACTACGCTTCAGGGTGTTTTGAATGGCAAGGTCCAAATTCATAATATTATCTCCGTGTCTCTACTATTTATACTTTTGTCCATCTACGCATAAGAAGAATCGGAATCACAACTGAGGAAATTCCCGAAATACCTACTACAACAGGAGTGGCCCAAGAATTACCTTTAGAAATGGTGATAACTTCTGGAGTATCAGGAACCATAGGAGGATAAGGTGAAGAAACCAAATCGGTAGTAATCATGTCAGTAGCAGGAACCAAATTAACAATTTCGGCAGCCGGAGCCATGGTTAAATCTTGACGAGTGGCTTCTAAATCTAATCCTCGATAATGGGTTTGTGACCAAGTAGCCGCCGCAATTTGAATTTTTCGAGGAAAAACAACGGCATCTTCATCTAAGGAAACGGTGTTATATCCTGCCGAAGCCAAATTAGCGATAACTCGGGCTAAACATAGTTGGCCTTGATGATATCCGGGGTGTCCGAGGGCAGGGAATAACCATGCTTCATATTCAGCAGGCAACATTTGGGCTACTTTAGATGATAAGCCATAGGCTTCCTGAGCCGCCATAATTTCCTCGGCTTCAAATTGGGGAACTTCGGGTTGTGGTGCCAAGGGGGTGTCCACAGCAGATTCAAAGTTAATACTTTCCCCTGCCGGTTCAGAGTCTAATGCTGAAGCATCCGTCATTTCTTCTAAAGAAACTTCTTCCATAGATTCATCGGTGACACCATCTTCTCGATCTTCTAAACCAGCCATCACGGCTTTGGCTTTAGACATAGCACCCATAGCCATATCGGTAGCAGGAGTAGATTCATCAGCCTCGGTAGAAGGCACAGATTCTTTGACATCTGCATCAACATTAGCAGCGTCTTCAATCTCTTCTTTGAGACCGGCTAATTCAGGACTCAGATCTTCCATAGAAGATAATTAGTCATTCTGCTATTTATATTTATCCATGGATAGTCCAAATCGCCCCTTCAGAAATTTTATCAAAATCAACGGTGTGAAGAGGCACGGGGCCAAAAGAAGATGATAACAGATTGGCTAAGGGTTCAAGAGATTGAAAAACATGAACATAAGGGGCTACCTTGGCTTCGATAGGATCGTGGTCGGAATTAATAGGTTCTAATCCGACGATAACAATTTCTACGCCATTTAAATCTACGGAAGATAGTAAGCGAGTAACTTGATAATTTTCATTTCGTGGGTCGGGTTGCCCCACGACTAATTGAGCCGCCGTGACACGGACACCTTCGGGGCCGTGAAAACCAGAATAAACATATCCAGTAATTTCTGATAATTCTTTGACATCAAAGAAAGAAGGAAAGGCTACGGAATTGTTGCCCCAATAAACATAATCTAAGGAATCGATATCAAAGGATTCCGTAAGATCGTCGGCTACGCCTTGCTCGGCATAGTATTTTCTAAACTTATCATTGATATCCATACCGAAACTATGTTTCGGTCACCTATTTATAATTATTGTTTCCAATACCAATAATCTTCAGCCCTTTTAGTGGATTTAGTATCCCGAGCCCAACGGTGAACACCATTTTTATTCTTTTTGACTTCCCACATGAAACCATCATTACCACGCTTTCGAGTTCCTACTTTGGTAGCCGCAGCCGATTGGCTGGGGCTGGGGCGAGCCTTTTGAGTGGCTTTAGCCTTTGGTTTCTTTGGCTTAGCGATAGGTTTAGAAGCATTAGATTTGAAAGCGATTTGGGTAACGGGTTTAGACCAATAACCTGCTTCATCATCATTACTACCAGTAGTAAAAATAAGACGATACTCGTTTCCTTTATTCATTAAAGCCGCACAACCTCCCAATTCGCCCAATGAAAGTGATTCTAAGTTATAGTCCCAATTCCAATTACCAAGCAAGAAATATTCAGAAGCGTTTGTGGTATTCCACATCTTTACTTTCTTTTGACCCCACTTCTTTCTGATGTCAGCATCATGGGATTTGAAGGCTTTCTTGAGTTGGCTGGAATGTTCTTTCAGAATCTTGGTGGATTTGGCTAAACCGACATTTTGGTAACCGTATCCTGAAAATCCTATTTCTTTCCAACCCTGTTTTTCCATCTTGCCAATAATATCAAAGGCTTTTTGAATCTGTTCCATCTGTCTTTTTTCACAGCCTTGTGAATCATCAGAGTCTTTGTTTGACCAATCGCTGATCCACATACCGTTTTTCTTATGGAGTGTCATGCAAGGATGTTGTCCTTATGACTATTTATATTTTTCTATAATTACTTTTTAAGCAATTTCATACCAATAACTGCGAGAACGGCTCCGGCACCAGCCATAGCAAGAGGGCTACGATACATTGGTGGTCGGTATCGGAGAGACATTCCATCAACCGTATCGGCAAGAAGCATCATAAAGTCGTCAGAAGAGATGTATTCTCCGGAATCCATTTCGTCAATAAATTCGTAAGGTTGGTAATCCATAGGCTCTGCCGCATCTACCACAGATGGTGTGGCTTCGGCACGGCGAACCATAGCATCGCCTTGGTTTCGGAAACCGACAGGTTGTTGAGTTTTAGCACTATTTCGAAGGTCGGCCTTGATAGAATTGCTAACTCCAACATTGCTAATGAATTGTCCTTTAGCGTTGCGAGCCACATATCGAGAGTTGCCCTTGATGTGATCGAAGCGTTGTCGCTTTCCGTATTTTCGCTTGCGGCCTTGAGCAGCGAAATTGGTTGGGAAATCTTCGGATTCCAATTCAGCACGATAATGGATTTCGTGATCATAATCAGCACCGGCTTGACCGACGGCTTGAGTAGTCATAAGTTGTGAATCAGCACCGAAGTGAATATCAGTAGGTGGCACGGAAGCAGAAGAATAACCATTTTCTTCAAATTGAATAATAGCGTTAGAAGTTTCAGATTCCATCTTCATCTTTTTACGAGAAGGTCGGCGTTTAATAGCACGAAGTTTAGATTCCATACGACGCTTTCGCTTAAGAGCAAGTTTATCAGCAGGAGTCATATCACCTTCTGCAAAGAGATTAAGAGAAGTATCCAATTGGTCGGTAATTAGTTCGGAGCCTGAGGCTGCTTCAGTAGTAGGATTCATCATAAGAGGTTCGGAAGCATCAAGAGCGACATCAGCCGGGGCTTCGGAAGCATAAGATTCAGCAGCATTAATTTGTCCCAATTCAGATTGAAGTTCTTCAACCTTGGTTTTGATAGCAGATTCATTATCGAAAATAAATTCGTTAATCATGAATTCGCCGGGGGAAGAAGTTGCCATATCTTTAAGTTCCTCAAATGTGGTAGCAGCGGGATCGGCTTGTCGCATAACATCGCCACCCGTTTCGTAACCAGACTTTTGGCCTTTGGTATACATACGACGAATAACTGTTCCTGCGGAAACTTGTCCTACAATAACGACATCGTTTTGAGATTGAATAGCCACAGGGGTAAAACCGTGATTATCAGTTTTATCAGTTACATAGAATAAAGCACAGCGATATAGTTTAGCACGGTCGGTTTCGTCGCCCATGGAATCGTATTGTGATTTGGGTAGCGTCCAAGTGTTTTTGTAGAACCCTGTGGAATCATCTTTAGTGCTGTTATCAAAGCCCCAATAATCTTCTGAAAGGATGTATACCATCTTGTGATTTGTTGCCATACTATTTACTCTCCTGCTTTACTATATATATTTTACTGTCGTAAACGATTTCGGAATCTTTCTAATAACGACGGAGAACCATCTCCTTGGTCACGGAAACCGGGTGGGGCCCATGTTTGAGATTTTCGGCGTCGGTCCATAGCAATACTACGACCTACATCTACATTTTTCATATAAGTTCCATCTCGTCGTCGGCGGATAAATCGGCGGTTACCCCATCGATCGATAGCAATTTTTCGTGGATTGCCGTAGAAAGGTCGAGGACCTAATTCATTATATCCTGTTTCAGCACCAAACTTTTCTCGGATGTGTTTGGGGGTAGAGTTGAGTATGGACTTTAGTTTAAGACGAGTTCCAGAAGTTAAGTATTCTCCTTCACCATCTTCGTCTACAAATAGACTATCATACCAAAATTGATGTTCGTGATGAGGTTCGGCATCATTTCCTGTATGATATTTCCACATTTCAATAATTGTGGTTTCATCAGGATTGCCCAAAAGCCAAGCCTTTTCTTGATTCTGTAGTAACTTAGCACCACCAGATTCGGCCCGCTTTCGCTTAGATAATCCGGGTGTGCCATCCATAGGTCGCCAATTAGCCATTTCTCCAAACTCCATAGGATCCATAACAGGGGTGTTACCTTCTTCGGAGGCTAACTTGTAAAAAGCAGAAGTTTCGTATTTTTTAGAACAGGGCTCACAATAAAAATCATTTTGCATTTGTCCACCATATTCAGAAACCTTGGGATTTTCAAAATCATCATCGATAATTTCCCATCGAATAACACTATCTTGGAAGTTATACTTGGCAGGCTTGCCACAATAATCGCAGGGATATTCGGGTTCGTCTTCTTCCTCAGCAGACTTTACGGGAGCACAGTCACGGCAGATTGGTTCCTCATCATCTTTTGTGCGAGTCATGTTTTCGGATTGGTCAGAACACCAATCACAGTAAGGGACTCCACATTCTACACAAGACACGGTATCATAATTGTCAATATAATTTTGACAGGCTTCGCAACTGTTCATATCTTCCGCACAACTATTACAGATTTCATGAGCCGCCATTCCTTCAGGATGTTGGCGGTTGGAACATTTAAAGCAATAAACATAACAACCACGACAAACATTACCTTCTTTGGTGTCGGTCATTTGCCAATCTTTATCGCCACAAACACTACATTTACATAAGCAACAATCATCGCAACGGTCACAATCGCTACAATAACAGGCTCCGCAACCGTCTTCAGCACAGTCAGAACATTGAATTGGGTCATAATCTTCTAAGTTTTCACCACAAGAAGAACAACCTTCATCTTCAGCGTTAGCGAAAACCGTCATATGTCCTGAAGAATTAAGTGAGGATTTGTCAAAATCTCCTGAGCCCCAAGTAGAAGTGAGTTGATCTGTAGACAAACCGATACCAGAAAGAGCACCGCTACCCGCATACGGGGCTTCTTTGACTTCGGAATAAACGGAGACACGATAATAGCCTTCTCCTTCGGGACCATCTTCATCATAAATCCACTTAGAACTGCAAGCCTCACAAATGTTATCTTCGCCCTCAATGTCGCCATCGGGATTGGGTAATCCTGTAATATAGCAATCGGGGCCTTCGGCTTCTTCTGACCACTCTAAAAAGTCAATACCATCTAAATGGCTGTCTTCACAAGTTTCGCCTTCAGCACCGTAAGATTCTGCTTTATATTTTCGATTATAAATGGAATAGGCTACAGCAATTGCCATTTTTTGTGCGTCTTTTCGAGTAGGTGGTCGGTTTTTTCCGATCTTACCGGTCTTTTCCCAAGTGTGCATAATATCGCTAATGATTTTGGAAATTTGGGTGTTTTTCTTTCGCTTGCTGGCGGAAACTGTTTTACGAGGTGCCTCAAAAGAATCAGCACTCATTTCCTTTCGCTTTTGAGCAATCTTTTGTTGGCGAGCCTTTTTCTTTCCTCGCAACACACGAGTTCGAGGACCTGTGCTTACCCATGGAGGTTTGCTATAATTACTCCACTTGTCAGCCATATCAAACTCTCCTTAGTAATAGTTCTTCTCCGCCAGACATAGGAATGGCTCTAACCATAGTATCAGAAATTCGGAGAAGGTTATAAGATTGTCGCCATCCATCCAAAGATTTAGTAGAAGCACCATCGGTGTATCCTGAATTGACGGAAGGGTCTAAAGATAATTGTCCAAAGCGGCCATTAAGATCGCCATCAGTAGAGTTACGAGCCATATCGCCAAAACGATTGTCGCCATCAACTACTGAAGCAACTTCTTTAAAAGGAGCATTAACATAAGATACCATATAAGGGAAATCTCGATTTACTTCAGGAGGTAATTTATTATATCCACTAACATTAGGTCCATAGCCCCAACTTCCAAATCCGGGAAGGGTTCCAACAGGAGTAATAGAATTAGTTTCTTTTAGTTTACCGTAAACTGCACCTTGGCCGGGGGCTTCGGCTGACATTTCTCGGGGAGCATATTCTTGAAGAGGGTGAGTAGTCCTATTCATGTCAGCAATAAGAGCGTCATCATCATAACCCATATCGTATCCATTTTCGTAAACCGCTTGATGGTCGATAACACCGGGTCCGAAAGGAAGGTCATTTGCTACCATGGTAGTGTGTTCTAAATCTAAATACTGATATCCCATAAAGGCTTCAGAAAGGGCTTGGGGAACAAAGTCTAAAGTAGTGCCCGATCTTTCGATGTGCATTTCCTCGTAATCAGCAGGTGTTAATTCATCAGCGTTAAAAACTTGATTAAGCGGTCCCAAAGATAATTTTCCTCGGGAAACTGCCCATGCCAAGCCACCAACTACGGCTACGCCACTAAAAAAGTAATAAAGTGGAGACTTCATAGTAGCAAAGTTGGCATCCCTACTATATATATTTTGCCTTCTTATTATCGCCATAGATAATCAGCAAATCTTTCAAATCCGTGAAAAGGATTAAAGGTAGTTACCACTCCACCGTATTGTAATTCCTTTAAATTATATTCTGATAATTCATTATCTCCTATTTTGTGTTGTTGCGTTTTGTTCCAAGTATAATCCCGAACTCGTTTTTCTTGAAACCGAAGTTCATACATAAGAGGGTCGGGAATTAATTGCGTGGGATATCCAATATCATTAAAACCATAAAAATCAGTCGTATCTAAGCCAATGGCTTCGGCTTCTAAGCGTTGCGTTTTTTCTTTATTAGCCCTCCAAGCCGCATCATGACGAACAAAAATTAAATTAGAAATAGATTCCCGAGTTTCGATTTCTTGTTTAGTAAGTGGGTCTACCCAAATAAGATCGGCTTCATAGGGAGTAACTCGTAAAATGTGAGCGGTGGCTAATTTACCAGCATTTTTTCCGGGTCGTGAAACTGAAACAATATCTCCCGGTTCCCAATCTTTTCTTTCAGAACCAATCTTACGATGTCCAAATGGTGTTTCTACTTCCGATAAACTTGGTTTGTTGGTTAGCAAACTTTTAGCAATTTGCTGTTCTTCAAAGCGTTGTTTAGCATCCCAAAAAGCACGAAGAGTTATGTTATCATGAATTTGTATTCCTTCAGAATTGTATAATTTTTGGTCTACTAAAAGTTGTTGATACTCTTTAGGAATATCCTCATCGTGAATTTTAGGACCTTCAAATAATCCCAAAAACTTAGGGTGGGAAGATCCTCGTTTAGTGACAATAACTAAATCTTGATATTTTTCCGTAGAATTAGTTCCATCAGGCCAAGCCACTCGGGCTTTTTCTAATCCGGTGTATACTACGGTTCCTACTAAAAAATCATCTTCGATAGCATTAGATACTACTCGATCGCCAACACGAAAATTAGACAACATATTATCGCCTACCGATAAAATATCCTCCTACGGCAGCAACACCTACAAGCACTAAAAGACCCCAATATTCTTTTACCATGTTATTAATAGACATCAAACCCGTGGGGAAAGAAGGTTTTATATTTACAAATTTTTCTTCAGCATGGTGATGAACTTCAACAGGATTAACCGTAGTATCGACCACAGTTTCATCAACAGTAAGGGCTTCAACATAAGGCGAAGCCGCCATGTCAATTCCCAATTCTTGAAGGGTGTATTGAGTTTGAGGAACGGAATTTTTAAAGGCTTTGGAAGACATAATAATGCCTTCGGGAAGAACTAAGGCTTCTTCTTGACCAGCCAACGAATCAAATTTATTTTTGGCATTCGCATCTCGACGAACATAAGCGTCTACCATATGCTTAACCATACAGAATCATTCTTCATTCTGCTATTTATAGTTTTACAACGGGCGACGACCCGTAGAAACTTGTTGCACTTGGTAATCAGCAGGGCGACCAGACCATCGAGGGTGATAAGCAGGACTCCAAGGGCGAGGGAAACGATATTCGGGAAGAGTATCATTCCAATTATCCCAAACAGCACCGTAAGCCGGGCGAAGATCGCCATTATAATCCATCATATAAGTATCATGATATAGTCCGGACGGGGTTTGATAACTTCGAGGGTTGGGAGGAACTGCAAAAGCAGGAGAACCCACAGGAACATTGTAATTATAAGCCCCAATTCGGGAACCAAAAACACGGCCATGGGCTGATTCAGCACCCATAATATCTTGAGCACCGTGAACTTCGGTGGGGTTGAGATGATTTACTGAGGAACCACCACCCGACAAATTTTCTTGGTCTTCAGCATTTTTAGTAGAACCACAATCACAATTTTCGCAATCATCAGAACATTGACAACTGCCATCATCGCAACAAGGGCAACCTTCTTTTAATCCTAAGAAAATTAAAATTTTATCCAAAATCATAGGGTAACCCCCGAATCATAATCATTTTGAATCGGAGTTCCAGTAATCATTTTAATAACATCCATGTTGGTGACATCAGGAAGTCCACCGTATTTCATTTCTGCGGTGATAATAGATCGGTGTCGTTCAGTCATGTTATCAACAGCAACATCACGGAAAGGAATTTCCATGTTTTCAGTAGCAAAAGAGCGTTGTGATAGCACGGCGGCTACGCCTAAAATACCAAGTCCTAAGAAAAGATTCTTACTTAGCATTTTAAGACCTCCAATTTCAGAGGTCGTAATCCTCGGCTTCCATACCTACAAATTCCTTGAGGCGGCCTTCCCAATCTTGGGAAGGAACACGGACTTCACCAGTTACCTTAAGATCGGTTTTACCAGCAATACCGAGTTTGCGAGCAAGAGGAGTATCAGGAACAGGCTTTCCAGGCTTTCCGTAACCACGGTCAGTAAACCATGATAGACCACGGGAAGCGTTAGCCTTAGTCATACCACCAGATTTGGTCCATGAACCTACACGGTCACCATCTTTGTAAAGTTGGGAACGGCCATGTCCGCCTGTGCGTCCTTCAGAAATTCGTCGAGGGCCTGAAGCGGTGTTGGAAACTTGGTAACGACCCTTGGAAGAAGCCTTCTTTTGCTTCCATCCGTCTTGCTTGTATCGCTTGACACCTTCTTTGACACCGTATTTAGATACATATCGTTGAACGACAGTTAGCATTCCGGCTTTCTTAGTTGATTTCTTAGCACCTTGTAGGCTTCGTGAACTTTTGGTCATATTATCACCTTTGCATTTCGACTATATATATTTATCTATTGTTGTTCTGGTAAATCAGAATCATCTTGTTCTTCTTCGGTAGGATTTAGAGTTTCGCAAACGGTGGTAAATTCCATTTCGTGAATGGGGTCTTCTCGATCTGAAGTAATAGTTCCGTAACCAAATCCAGTAACTAAACCTAATCCTACGGGTGCCAAAGCCCATAATTTATTGATAGGCATAAAAGCAGAAGAAATAAGAACTAAGGAAGCAGGGATAATTCCACCTACTACACCGTAGGCTAAAGAACGATTAAGGTAAACTGAATGACGGTCAGAAATATAGGCAGCCATACCACGCTCACAAATACGGCGGGCTTCGGCTTCTGTCCGACGAGAAATCATAGAGTTACCTCAGAGTAACGACTATTTATACTTTTCGTATCAATGACCCCAAGCCTTAGCACCTTCGTGCATTTCAGCAGAAAGGGATACGAATTGGTTAGGAGTCATAAAGTCGCTACGGCCTGAAAGAACAAGAGCACCTGAAGCGACGGCTACAACGCCGAGAACTGCAAGAGGAGTAACAGTCATGTTGATTACTGGGATAGTAAACTTCATGGATCCAAATTCAGACTTGTTAAAGAATGGTAGTAGGTTAAATTGATGAAGGCCGATAAGGACCATAGTTCCACCAATTACGAGCGGGCTGGTTAAAGTTTGGGTAATCGTCATAATTTCACTTCCTAATTTACTCCGTATCTTCTACCTCCGAGGTATCAGATGGGAGACAGCAAGCACCGAAAGCACAAAGACCGCAAACGGTGAGGGTAAGTCCGACTAATTGTTGAGCACCAATGGTGCGTCCCATAATAGTCGTGGAAAAGGCTGGTAGGAGACCAAGAACCTTTTGAGGTGGTGTAAGTAGAAGATGTAGACCACCAACAGTAGCCACAAGACTACAAATTAAAGATCCTTTTGAGGTTTCGGTCCAATCACACATTTTTGCTAACATCAGTAAACACCTTCCGCTTCTTCTTCATCGTAATAATCATCATAATCGCCACCGTGAACTAAATCAGTATAAAGTTCACCGAGGTCTTCAGTAACCAACTGATAACCTTCTTCTAAATCGATGTAATTAATTCCGTTGTTAAGGGTTCTTTCGCTAAGAATGTAAGTTCCCAAGAGGAAAGGAACGCCGATAATTGGCAGAGTATTCCATTCACGACCCCTAAGGGCTTCGTAAATAGGCTTTACGCTGAAAGCGACAATGCCAACAGCAGTAGCATCAGCAAGCAAACGGACAATGTTTCCTGTTGTCAGGTTTAGTCGGTCAAATATTTCACTCATTGTTTTCATCTCCTATCAAAATGGGGTTCTTAGGTGGGCGTCAGCACCAAACATTCTTCCGTTTCCTGTTCCAAAGGAGGTGCTAAGACCCTTCATGTCAGAATTTCGGACAGGTGGGGCTACACGCTCGGCTTCCATACGGATTTTCTTAGCAGGGGCAAGATTCTTGGCCCATGAGTTTGAAATCATTGGTTGGGTAGAAGCAGGAATAACAGGTCGTTCTCGGATTGGAATTCGTTGTTCAGTTCGTGGAACATTGACTTGTGGGGCACCACTACTTAGTAGACGAGGGTTGGTAGGTCGAATAGCGTTGCGGTCTACTTCGAAAGCAGGAGAACCACCGAAAACTTCGGTAGGTTGGTGAGCATCAAAAGAAGGCATCATGGTTTCTGGCTTAACACGGCTAAGTCCTGAGACATCAGGTGTGTGGTCCATATCGCCATAGATTTCTTGCATATGTGAAGGTCGTAGATATTGTCCTTCAGGAGTAAGTCTTTGACCCATCAAACCATAAGCATTAACATCGAAATCAGAGTTTCGGCCTGATTGAATAGCAGAAAGATCTAATTTAGGCATTCCAATCTTGGTAGGGGCAGGGCGAGGAGCGTTAGGAACAACACCTTGTCCGAAACCACCGCCCATAAGAATTTCTTCAAGAGAAAGTCCTTCACCTTCAGGAACTGCAAAGTTAGGGGTGTTGATAATTGGTGCTGCTGGGCGAGGTGCTGCAACAGTCAAAGATTGTCCCATAGCGTTGCGAGCCGACAAAGTATCACGAGTTAGAGAAACTTGTGGTAGGGTCGGCAAATTAGGTTGGTAAGGTCCGTCAGGCAATACTGTGGATTTTCCGATAACTCGTGCCATAATAATTACTCCTTGCTTCTACTATTTATACTTTTACTCAATATCGGTTTAGAATTAGGCTGACGACGGAGTAGGCTCCGATGCCAACTAAAGCCATAACACCCAACTTTTTGAAATCCATACCAAAGTTCATACCTTCAGCAGCCTTGGTTTCGAGATCTGATTCAGATTCGCCTTGACCATCATCTTGTTGAACGGATTCTTCATCTTCTTTTACAACATTGGCTTCAGTCATAGTATCTTCTTTAGCAACCATGCCCAAAGTAGAATCGGTCATAGCAGAGGCGTTGTTTAGGTTATAGGAGTGCAGGGCACCCGCTTCAGTTTCCCACGGGAAGCAAGAAACTCCGGTGTTTGTATCTTGAATTACAGGCACATCGTTTAGTAGCATGAAGATAAATAATCATCACGACTATTTATAGTTTACTACTATTTATTGATTGAATAATCAGGATAATAAGTAGTGGGCAAACGGTCTAAAAGCCCTAAAGAGTCTAAAAACCCGGTAACAGGATAGTTAATAGTAATTCCAAGAATTTTATTATCATCCCAAAGTGGATAAGGATTAAGATAATTGACTGGAAGATAAAAATCTCCGGGTTTATTTTGTAGATCAGCAAGGTTTTTGTGATGATGATTATCATATTCTCGTTCATTGTAAGTTACATTATCTGCTGAAACGATAAATCCGGCTCCTAACTTGGGTTTAGATTTTCCTTTAAACTTATAATTGCGATTGGTAAAACCGGGGGTTCCGACAACAAACTTAGGATCGTAATCAGAAAAATTTTTTAAATCAGGAACAATAAAATTGGCAGTAGTTTGCCAACGAACTGAAATAGCATAAGTTTGTTCTTCGGCAGCAAAAAGTAATTGTTGCGAGGAGCCTTCAGGTTTGAGAGGTTTTACCGATTCTGAAGATTTGGTAAGAGGAATCCACCTTTTAGGAGTAGTTTTAGTAGACCATGCTACGGGACCCCATAACAACGCATCATAAACTGCAATTTGCATTCCGTTGCGAGAATTAATCATTAAAGAGCGAGGCTGTCCGTCTTTTTTAGTAGTTTTTCGAGCATAAAAATAAAGAGGATATTCGGCAAACAATTCTAATTTGGTGGTAGAATAAAGAGCCAACCATTCTTCATCAGATAATTCATTAAAATCTTCAAAAGGTATTTTTAGATCTGAGGGTATAATATAAGCCTCACCGACATTCATATCGAAATTATGTTTCGATCACCTATTTATACATTTACAATTAGGCAGAATTGAGTCCTCGATACACCAAAAAGCCTAAAGTTCCAGTTAATACCACGCCTCCGACGACGGCGGCGACAACTAATCCGGAAGCAGAATCTGTGGATTCTTCTTCTTCCGCTTCTAAATCATATTCAAATTCGGGTTCTTCAGGAATTTCAGACCATCCCACAGAAGGCTCGGGTTTGACAGAAACGGGTAAAGAGGCCATAACTTCGGCTTTGGCAGTAGAAAAAGTAGGTTTGGAAACCGGGGGTTTGTTGATTTCTAAAGGACGGTCTAAAGAAGATAAAGAACGGTGGTCATCAACTTCTTCTTGAGAAAATCGTTCCCGAGCATCTTTGACTTCAATGTTATGACCTTTGTGTTCAGTTTTTCGGTCACCACGGATTTTTCCGACAACCACATATCCTCGATCTCGATAAAACTCGGGGGCATAAGCAATAACTTCTCCTTTTTTGGCTTTGGCAATTCCATCTAACATTCGCTTAATGGTTTTTTTATCGGTTCCGAATGATAATTGGTCGTCAAGGGCTTTGAGATCCCGAGCGTTAATAACATTGTGAACCAAATAAATCGAGGCTTGGGATAAGGCTTCTTTACCGACACCGGCAGGTCGTTGAGAGATTAGAGTGGCTCCATAACCGAGAGCCCGACCTAATTTACAAAGTCTAACGATAGCATCAGCCGAATTAGGTTTACCCATTTGAGGAATAAAGTCTTGACATTCTTCAAACACCGTCATAATTCCTTTCCCCAAGGTGCCTTCGAGAAGAGCCTCACAATACTCGGTAATCATTTCTTGTTGTTTGGCTAACGGCATACCGGCCATAGAAATAATAACTGATTTAGGAGTATTTCGTAGAGTTTCTACTAATTCTTTCATATTAATAGTTTCGGCAGGTCCGGGACGAAGGGGAACTACATTAGTTAATTGGTCACCAATATGTCCGTGAGCGTCAAGAGCATCGAAACACACAAATTGAAGTCCTAAGCGATGATACTCTTCCATAATTACGGCAGCAGTCCAAGATTTCCCAGAGCCACGCTTTCCGGTGACGAAAAGCACCTGTGAAATAATAGAATCGCTGCCATAGGCAGGAAAGTGAATGTCTTTACCCAAAACCACACGGTCAGGTAAATCAATTACTTCAGACATAGTTATCGTTGAGCGTTTCTACTATATGTAATTTTCTGATTAATCATGTTCTGCCAATTCAATCATCAATTGGGCCATATCACGAGCAGCATTGGGATTAGCAGGATCTAAGGGGAAGAAATGGGCTGATTTTGGTTTTTGTGGTTTACCATAATGGGTGTCAATTAGTTGATTCAATTGTTCGGCAGTTTTTATACAAGTCGGAGCAGAACCTAAGTTATCAATTCCGAAATAATAAACGGAAGAATCGCCACGACGAAGAAGAGTATCACGAGGAATTCCGGTAACTGGGTCGGGAGAAAAGAATCCTGAAAACATGGCGGAAGCACCGCTACTACCATAATCAGCAAAAGCATCGGTGACAACAAAGGAAACTACGGATTCCATACCCGCACTTCGGATTTTTTCGACTAAAGATTCCGTAGCAAAACTAAAAGTAGTTCCATCGGTGCAAGGAATGGGTGGATAAGGACAGTTGCCTCCGGATTCATATTGTCGGAAGTATTCTAAGGCTTCATCATAATTAGTCGATAAAGGCATAGTCCATGAATCTGTGCTTCCGGGCGGGTTTTGAGGCCACTCGGTATAAATTCCCGAACCCCAAGATAAGACGGCAAAGTGATCGCCTTGATTTTGGGCTAATCTAATAAGAGCACACACAATTCCACGGGCCACTTCGATACGACTAAGACTTCTTCCTTTGACTGGGAAAGCATCAGCCCCCATAGAACCTGAACGGTCGATAGTAATTATAATAGCAGTATTTTTTCCTTCGGTGCCTTTAGGAATGGGTTGGTCTACTAACATAGCAGGTCCTGTTCCGGGGAATGGGAAAGGCACTAAAGTTGATTTAATGGCTGGTTTGGTTCCTTGACTAATATCCCAATCAGTTGTGCGAATAGGAACTTCGGGATATCTTTGAGCCTTAGGAGAATCAACATAAGGTGGGGCAATTTCTTCAATAAAATAATCTAAAGGATTAACAAAATCATTATCATCATCTTCAAAGTCTATATCAAATTCATTACCGGTAAAGTTACAAGGTCCGCCAGAAGCACTACTACTAATTCCACTCATTGTTATCCATCCTAAATAATATACGCTCCGGGTGAGGTTGCCATAGCCTTAATGGTGGGGTCGTGAATCCAATACCACCATCCATTTTCTCGTTGAGTTTCTTTAATTTCCTCTTGCAAAATTCTTTCAGAATAAACATCTAATCTACGAGCAAGGAAAGTAGGGGTGTTGTCATCAACCCATCCGGTGTAAGTTCCCATTCGTCGTCGTTCCCACATAACTTCTACTCCGGGATAATATTTTTCAGGAGAACCATTATTCCATGCTTCTCGTAAATTAGCGGCTCCACCAATACTCGTCCATGGTTTACTATATGGATTACCCGCACCTGAAGGATCATTTTTAAAGGCTAAATCACGGCCATAAGTCATCATACTTAGACAAGTTCGACAACGGTAAAGTGGGGCTGCCGTAGAAGCACTCGTGTCTACATAACCCAAGGCTTTGGGTCGGTGAGTAGGATTAGCAAAAGCAGAATCGGGTGATTTACCTCGTAGATTAATAGAACAATGATTGAAAATATCCATCATCATGTGCGATTTGGGATTCATCCATAAATATTTACTTCGACGCTGCAATTCTCCGGTTTTAGTCCGTGGATCGTAAGATGGACCTTCTGAAAATCGTGGGAAGGTTCTAAGAGTTCCAGAGTTTCCGGTTTGTGGATTTCGGTAAACTTGATTGGGAACTGACATATCTACCCACTTACGACGGTCATTTCGATAAGCCGATTGAGCACGACCTTCACAAACTAACCAAGTAAATGCTGGGAAAGTAACTCCTGATGCGGGATATGTTGCGGCTGTTGCACGAGCAGTAACATAATCTGTAACATTGGTGTTATCGCCTTTATAATCTCCACTAAGAGCCAAACATCCTAATTCTGTGGTGTTGATAAGATCTCCATTGGGTAATTCACAAACACCTTCTGGATCTGCTGTGGGCCCACCCTTTCCAGAATCTTCACTTAAAGGATTTCCTAATAAATCACATAATAAATCTTTAGGACACGAAGCAGATTTAGAGCCACCCTCTCCATCACCAATTCCTAATAAGGCTTGTGCCTCTTGGATATCTCGGGGTATTGGAATAGTGGTAAATAAAGTTTTGAGGTGCAATTCATAAGAATACCCGTCTTCGGCATCATCAGTTACTAAAAGTAGGGTTCTTTCTTTAAGTAGAACAGGTTTTTCTCCAATTTTTTTAAGAGGAACTACTTTATCATCGGCTTTGACAAATAATTTTTTCCGAGGATAAATTAATTTTCCACGAACTCCTGAAGAAACAGATCTAATATTAAATGGGTCTGTTTTTTTTCCACATTCGGGACAAAGGGTAAGTGGGCGGGCTGAAGAAAACGGGGTTAAATTGCTAACATCAAAACTGCAATAACGACAAGTAATATTAACGGTTCCACTACGACTTCTATCATAAGGAGTTCCAGTTTTTTGACAGTTAGGACAAGTAATTTGACCGGCCGAACCCCATAATAATATACTTCCATCACGACCTCGATATCCAGGGTGGTTAAAACATCGTTGTTGCGGTTCCATAGTAAAGGCATATCTCATTTTACTGATAGGATATCGACTGGGTTCATTATTCCAAGTAAGTAAATCATCTCTAAGTTTGCGTTGGGAACTACGATAACCAGAACCATCTTGGTATTCTAAATCAGCAATTTCGGAATCTAATTGCCATGCTTCTCCGGTAGAAGTCCGTTGTGAAGACATAATATCTGTGGTAGAAGTTGGATTTAAAGAGGGTGTGCCAAAGAAAGTTTCTTCTTTACCATCAGGAGAAACTAATTTGTTGGGCCGATAAAAAGTATGACCATCAGAAGTGACTTGGTATCCTACTTCTAAATTGGGAATGTGTTCACAAGCCTGTTTAAAAGTATCAATTCTTTTATCATAGGGAACTCCGCCATAAGTTAAACGAAAAGCGAATGGTTTGGTATTACTTAATTGGGCTGGTTTTTGTCTCACAGTTCCTAAAACATAGTTAGTAGGTTTAATAGCCGTCAAAGTTTGGGCTTCAATATTATCAACGGTAGTTTCTCTAACCATGTGAACTGCCATATGTTCATGACCACATCCACCACCTTTGGTGTTATTACTACCACAATAAATACAACTACGACCTTTAGTTCGAGTAGCAAAAGTAGCATTACAATCTTGACAATGGTTATAATCATTACAACGAACTCGGGCAATAACAGGATATCCTTTTTGAGACCAAATTTTTTCTCTTTTTAGTTCTAAAGATCCCATCCAATTTTTAGCATCGTAAACACCCATGTCTACAAATTCAAAGTTATACATTTGGTCTACTCTTCCACAGCCACCAAAATTAGGATCACAAATGTAAATACCGGAATCTTGGGAATCTCCACGATCGACAGGAATATATCCACCTAAAAATCGTCGCATAAGATTAACCATGGATGCTTTATGAGAATTAAAATAATTTCGATTTTCATTTACCCCTTCAGCCAATTTAAGTGGGTCGCTTTTGTCAGGTCTAAAAATAGCCGTAAACATATCTTTTAAAACTTGAGTTCCAGTAGCGGAGGGAAAAGGATTTTCTTCATACATAATTATCACAACCGTGGGAAATCCTGACAACGCATTTCAGCAAAATGGGCAACAATTCCAATGGCTTCTAAAAATTTGTGACCGGCTTCAATATCAGTCGAACCTCTAAATCCATCTTGTAAAGCACGGAATCCTGCAAATTCTTGCATAACTAAAACCCGCCAAAGGGTTGATTGTTCTGAACAAGCCGATAAACTGGGGTCTGCCGTAACGGTGGAAAATCCTTCAGTAAGATCGCACGATGCCGTTAAACCACAATCGGGACAAAGTTCTTGAGTTAGATAAAATGGAATCCATTTACCACCTACTTCGTAATACCATGGGAAGGTAGGATTATCAGGATTAATTTCTTGATTAAGATCTTGCGTTTTAGTAACTGTATAAGTTCCTGCAGAAATGTTGTGATAAGGGTTACAGGCAGTTCGACAACGAGGACATTTACTGCCAATCAAAATTTTATCTGGCATAATTTCATCACAGGAACTACATTGCACTAAAGTATAACTTTTATCTAATTTAATTTGTCGCCAAGAATCGGGTTTAGACATACAATTAGAAAGGGGTGGATAAACTTGGAATCCTCTGCCGTGCCCGGTTTTGACTTGGTAAAGTGGAGTAAGAGCCTCATCGGGTTTAAAAACATCATCGGGATCAGAAGGGTCGTAAGCACCACGAGCCATTCCCGGGGGTTGATATCGATTATCTGGAAGGGTGCCAGCGGCTCGAAGCATATCGTGTTTATTAGTATTTTTGCAAATACGAGATTTAAGGTGCCATCGCTGAGACCAAGGCATTAAATCAATAATTTTTTGAACTTCGGGGTCATTAGAAGATCTTTTCCAATCCCGAGCACCCATAATGTGTGTATTTACCAAAACATCTGAAAAAACATTGCTCCACTTAGGTTGTCGAGCATAATCAATCGGCCATTCGCCAATATCTTTACCCCATGAAGTTTGCCATCCCGGTTGCACCGAAAGATGTCCAACTTCGTGAGCAATAACGAATTGATTCATAGCAATAACTTCATCAAGGTTATCGAAACCATGAAAGTTTTCGGGAATGGCAGAATCAACCCATTCGGCACCAAAACAAACTTGTTTAGAATTGGTATAAGCATTGTGAAGCGAAGTAGACAAAACCATTTGTGTTTCTTGGGGAATACCTGTCATTTTCTTGAAAACCTTGTAAGTATCAATAAAATTGGCTGGCAAGTGGGCTGAGGCACGAACCGAAGTAGTGGGTGCTTTTGCCATGTGATGAGTTTATCATCACTACTATATTAAGTTTTTGGTCACCGTAGCGACTCGCCAAACAGATTATTATAATAATTTCGGTCGGAAGCCATCATGTTTCCAGAATCAACTAAAGCCGTATTAGTTTTGAATCCTGGTTGTGAGTTTCCATTATTATAGTATCTTTGAACGAATTGCTTGTCTTCAGTAATTGGAACGATAGTAAAGTCTTGACCTTCAGCAGTTACTCCCACATTGGTTTTAGCGGTGGTTGCCATAGCAGAGGTGATACCTGCAGTAAAGAGAATATCTACCAAATCGGCGGAAGTTTCAGTAACATTTTTACCAACATAACTTAAGCGGAGCCACAATCGAAGTTTGTCTTTTCCACTAATTGCTCGAAGTGCAGCCTGTGGAACCGTAATCGGAGCGTGGTCTAATTCGAAACAAGCGTAAATATCGTTGTAGGGGTCGGCATCAGGATCTCGGATTTTTCGCTTAAGGAATTCTTGAGCCTTTTTAATCCATTCATCGATAGTAATTGGTTTAGCAGCCTTGCCTACCTTGATATCTGCATTGGGGAAATCATCACCCATATCCATACCATCTCCAATATAAGGCTTAAAGTTGTCGTAGAACTTTTTGAGGGTGGTATTGACATCATATTTAGAAAGTGAAGTGTTGCCACCACTTTGAAGATATCTTCCTGAAACTCGTAGAGATTGGTTAGCCGCAGCCTTGCTCAAATCATTATTGATGGTAAGTGGGTTGGAAACATCGTTGTTGTCATAAGTTTGAGCAGCACCGAATCCAATAAGAGTTCCCCAACCACCTTGAGCGTCATCGTAGGTAGGCCAATAAATTTGGTCAGGTCGAGGCCAAGGAGATTCATCTCCCGGCTCTAAGTAACGCATACGACTTTCGGAAATTGCTTGTGGGAAGGGAATAACCGCAATTGAACCCGTATCGGGTTGAATTTGTAGACCTTCAGCACCCACAGTAGATCTCATTTCGCCCGAAATCATAGACAACAATCGGTCACGGTCATGAGTAAACAAGTTAGGTTCACGAGCGACAAATCCACGCAATCGGTAATAATCCCATGCTGTTGGTTCACCATTAGAAGCAGGATTCAAAATCATGTTTTCGTAGTTACTATACATTTCTTGATAGTTGCTTGGTGGGGTAGTGATAAGTGGAGTTCCACGAGGACCAGCAAAAGACTTGGAGTAATCTCGCATAACTGTGCGTCCACGACCTTTGCGTTCTTCTTCGACAACCATGGTGGCAATGTGCCAGTGAATTGGAGTAATATCTTCAACTTCACCTTCCATGATACTTCGATAAAGTGGGTCCAAAATCATAGATTCGTATTCCCAAACATTAGGCACGGAATCCATCATGGTTCGGCAATGGTTATAGAAGTAATCTACATTGTCCAAAAGATTGGAGTTTTCTTCATCAGAAGGACTGACCTCAGAGATTTTACCTTCAAGGTATCCCTTAACAATAAATTCTCGAATAAACTCTTGTTCATTGACATAACCTAATCGGTTGCCGTCAAGACCTTTGTTGTTTCCTTCCATGTCTTTAGCACCGGCTTTAGCACGACCCATTCGGTGTGCAATAACATAAGGCACAGCATCCAAAATTTCTTGTCGGGAAACGAAGTCTTTGCCTCGCAAGAAAGCAAAGGCTTGAGATAGTTTTACCAAAGAGTTGGTGAAACGGAAACCAAGAACACGAGTAAAGACAATTGGAAGTTGTCCTTGACCAGCATCCATACTACCGAAAATTAGGTTAGCATCATCAGTTAGCACAGGTGAAGTAGTTCCTTTATCGGAAGTGCTGGTGTTGGTAGTGGTAGAGTAATCCAAGAGTGGTGATTCGTAAAGATTGATAGAATCTTCGTCAGCAAAAGTGTAGTTGTAATCGTTATCACCAAAAGTGATAGAAGATGGTCGCTTGGCGAAAATCTGTGAGAAGAGAACTGAGATAACAGAAATATCACGCAGACCATCGAAACTTGAGCCGGGGGCTGTGAACTTCATATCTTTGCCAACAGTCTTCCAAAGAGAGAACAAATTGCTAATTCTCATAGGGCGGAAAGAGTTGGAATCATTAGGATCCATGGTAAGATAATCTACTAAAATCATGTTAGGTTCTTTTCCACCAGCACCACCGTATTTGTTAGATAGTTGGTCGTATCGACCACCAAGAGAAACCGATTTAAACAATAGTTCCATGTCGATACGGTCGGTAAACGCCAAGTCGTTACCTTTTTGGTGAGGGTTGGTATCCATCCATGCTACGAAATCAGGTGATTTGAAAGTTTTACCACGGTATTCAACTAATTTTTCAGCAATTAGACCAAGAACAGCGTCTTCAACACCTGATTGAGAACGGTTGGCTTCGTTGAAGAACTTAACAGGTTGAGTAACAATTTCACGAGGCACTGGTTCGAACTCGTAAGTGCTAACAGTTTCTCCGGCTTGGTTTACGGCTTCAACAGCACGAATTTCAAGACCATAAAGAACTTCATCAGGTCGCTTGTCGAAGTCAATTTTAGCCACACCGATTTCTCGAAGCATTTCTACACCAATGTCGAATAATCCAGCACCCGAAACATCGTTGGTTCGATCGTCTACAAACCAATGGCACATAAGATGTCGTAGGAAGAAACCTTCGTTTCGTCCGGTATCAGTATAAAGTCCTCGTTGTTGGGTAGCCGAAACATATTCACCAAGTCCAGTAATGTGGTCACAAGATTCCTTAATGGCTTCTCCGTTGATTTCAGGATATCGAAGTCGCATAGTATAAGGTCCGTATCGAGGTCCTAAAGCGTTATTGTAATCCACAAATTCTCCAGCAGCATCAACGACTTGAATAGGTTTAATTAGCATTCGAGTTCGACCTGCGTTTTTGGCTTCTTTGAAGGCTTCTCGATTGTTAGGATCCCAATGTGGTTGGGCACGACCGGCATTCCATTCAGCAAGATCGAAATCTTCAGCAACTTCTACTTGCCAACAATTATTCAATACTTTGTAAAACTTTTCAGGAGTCATACCTTTTTTGCTAATTTGGTCGCCATCGATAGCAGGAAGTCCCATGCTGTGTTCCCATGAATCTTGAGGATAATCTACTGAGGCTCTTTCGAACTCACGAAGGAAGTTGAAATCAAAAGTATAAGCACCTGATTTACGAACTGTTCCGGGAATGGTAGGCTCCCAATCTCGGAATCGCCATCCATTCCAATTACGATAAATGGATTCGTTGCGTTGGTCGTTATATAAAACATTGTATTGTTGTCCTGTGGGGGCAACATCAACCATGTGGACATTGCTAATAAAATCGTTAGGGGCATAAACCATTTTAAGTTCTGGTAGGGTGTGAATGTTGTTGTAATCAAGAGGATATTTTTCCATAGTGGCGTCGTTAGCCAAATAAGTTTTGTTGATATGGAATCCGTAGGAGTTACCCATAAGAGTAGCCGCAGAGTTGATAACCGTAGTTTTACCTGTTCCCGGAATACCTGATAGACGAGTAGTAGAGTTCTTCATTAGCCAAGCAGCAATAAAGGCTTCTAATTGTTGGTAATCGTCGAAACCGAAAACTGAGTTAAGTCGCTTGATAAGTTTTCGCAACCATTGAAGAGTTTTGACTCGCTTTTGGCGGGCTTTGCGTTGAGAAATAAGAGTGTAATATTCTTTGAATGGTCCTTCCACAGCACGACCCATGTTATCAGGAGAATATTGTTTTGCTCCATTGGTGAGAGCAGTCATAGTAGAACCTTTAAAGACTTTATCGACCTTTACTTCTCCAACAGCATCTACATCAATTCCCAAAATTGAAGTAATATCTTGTCCTGCATCATCGAAAATTTGGATAGATCCTGCACCACCCAAAGCGTTGTTAAGAACATCAATACGATTTAATGATTCTGGAAGTTCTACTACTCGAACCATATCTGATAATTCCATGTTTCGGGCGTCGGCTACTTTACTCAACAAGTCGGCAGTTTTCTTGCCCAAAATACTACGAACAAACTTAATATCGGAGGGTGCTTGTGCCGTAGTTACTAAAGGTGTAATCATTTCGCCATCAGCATCATATTGAGGAGCAATTAAATCGGCTACTACTGATAATTCATCGGTGCCGACGAAATCAGACAATTCTTGCATAATGTCGGGATGAACAGGAATGTTAGCCGCCATATCTTCAGAAATTTCTTCTTCTGTAATTTCTTCCATAGTTTGATCTTCTTCAGAAACGACCTCATCTTCAGTAGTTTCCATTTCTTCGGAAACGGCTTCAGGCATATCTAAATCATCTTCTAAGTTTTCAGGGTCACTAAAAAGGTCAGTCAATTCGTCCATTTCATCTTGAATTTCGTCTTCATCCATAATAATCACCTCAGAACTCCAATTCCAACTCCAATAGGATTGGTTTGTCCTTGTGTCGCCCTACTATATAGTATTTTCGGCCTTTTTCAAAAGCGACGGTGCTGGTAGCGTTTTGATCTGTTTTACTACCATTTCGAACATTCCAATTATCTGACATACGCTCTTGGCGTCGAATAAGTTTTTGTTTTTCGTGAGCCGCAGCAGGATCTCCTTGTTTGAGTTCAATAGATTCTACTTTACCACGAATAGTTGTTCCCAACAAATCCACGGCTGCAAATTCATCATCAGGATTGGGAATGTTGATAGTTAGACTTTTATTGTTCATCATATTTTCAAACATTAGAGAAACATCACTAATAAGAGTTTCTCCCGTAGGATTGCCTTCATCATCCATAACTTGTTGAGGGGCAGAAGTTTTAATTTCGGCAAGCATTAACTGTCGTAGACCTGCGGAATCAATTTCCAATTCTCCCATAACAGTTTTATTGTCAATAAAGGGTGTTAATAGTAAATCTAATTCTTGCTCATCGCCGGGGAAAATCAAAGTTTCTTGACGCATTTCTCCTGTGCCAACAAACAAATCAGAGTTTCGACCCGTATCTCCGGACATAATAATATTTACTGCAAGATAAGTTTGAGTAGTATCTAACTCTTCATCAATATCTCCGACAACACGAGATAACCAATAATTTTCTTCTCGGAAAGTGCCGTCAAGATCTTCGATGCCTCCCAAGTAGGATTCTAAAGAGGCTTGTATATTGGATGCGGGAACTGCCTTAGAATAATATCCAAAGACAGCACCTTTATCTCGAAGTTCATTAAGGGCTTCATTATAATCATCTTTGCTACTACTAACAGTAGTAATTCCATAATCACTATCTCGGGATGGGCCAAAATAAATAAATGGGAAATTGATTTCTCCAGCATCTGCAATTAAATCAGGAGCACACCAAATGTTATTAAAAGAGTTTACAAGAAAATCAAAATCTACAATTTGATTGTTTTCCATTCTAAAAATTTCATCAGAGCCATTTCTAACTACTAAAGCATCAATTTCTTCGGTTCCTCTAACCCATCTAACCTCCAAAGAAGTATAGTCGTCTTGATAAACCAATTCACCAAGACTATTTACCTTGAGAGTTCCATCACAGATATCGATAGAAACTGCTGGCGAGGCATCAGCACTTGTAGATTGAGTAGAAGTATCAGCAAAAAGATCTAACATCACATTTGTAGAAGTAACCGGGGGTTGAAGCATATCATTTTGTGAATCTTGTTGTAAAGAAATTTTAATTGTGCCACCATAAGGATAAAATCCATTGTAGTTGGTAGCACGAGCCGCATAAGTAGCATCATTTAAAGATCTACCTGTGAACATTGGTGTAAGACATTTGCTTTCTGGTTCTTGAGGAGGATTGTCGGGATAAAATCTTTTATCTGCCTCGGGTTTTGGAGTTTCTTCGATTTCGACTACTTCTTCCATATCTTCATCTTCATCATCAGAAGTTACTGGAGCGGGTGTTGGTGTCGCTGTCGGCGTTGGTGTTGGAGTAGGTGTGGCCGTAGCAAGATTAGGGTGAACTAAATTGTTTCCCATAACATAAGTATCACCTAATTGAGCGGGGAATGCTGAAAGATAGTTGGTTCCAGCAGCCACATTTTTAGCAGCAATAATCCATGTTGGGTCAGGTAATCCCGTAGAGGCGATAGAAAGAATATTGCGGGCCATCATACCATTGTGGTCAAAATATTCGGGACCTAAGTTGCGAGAAGGAAGTGGGTCGCCTGCAGAATTGACTTTTGTGCTGGCAGAAGTTCCGGTGTTAGTAGCCGGAGGAGCAGAAATATTACGAGTATAATTATCAGCCTCTCCCTCACCGTTAAGACCTAAAAAGGTCATAATATTGGAATCGTTCCAAAACTTTTTTGCAGACATCATAGCAGAGTATTGAGAACCACCACCAATAACGGGATTATTAGCACCTCGACCTTTTCCATAGACGGGAACAGTATATCCATTAGCCGCCAAGAAATTTACAATTTCATCATCGAGGGCAGTTAGTGTTTTCTTGGAAAATCCTTCAGTATTTAGATAACCCATGATTGTCATACATTGGTCAATCGTAAGTTGAGGCATAATTATTATTGGGTGAGTCCAACTATATAAAACTTCGCACCTAAATGGATCTTCCTTGTTGTCTTAAGTCCATAATTAATTCTGCACGAAAAAACTGATAGACTCTTCTAAACCAAGTAAGATGAGTTTCAAAATAAGAAACGATATGTGAAATTTCGGGATATATTTTACCATAGGGTCTGAGGGCTTCAATAAAATCTTGGAAACCTGAATTAGCCCAAACCAAAATACCTTTGTCTGATAAAGAGTTAATAAATTCTTCGTTAATCATTAATCTGTTAAAAATAGGTAGGACTTCTGCCTCGGCTTCTGTGGGAAAATAATAAGGATTCATAGTGATAAATCGATCTCCTAAATCAAAATAAGAGCGTAGGTGAATACCTTTTAACCATTCCACCCAAGTTTCTAATTGGATAGCACAAAAACGACTCCAAACAGGATTAATTTCAGTCGTCATCACCTAAAACCTCCTCGTCGATAACAGGCAAATCATAACCGATATCATCATCAGAGGGGTCATAATCTTCTTCGTTCCAAGGAGCATCCAACTCTACTCCTGCTGATTCGGCTAATTCATCAACTGACTCTAAAGTCCCGGTAAATGCCGGGGTGGTGTAGTTAGGAGTATCTACAGGATTAAAGGCGTTAGCAGAATCGGGAACAGGAACTGATTCATCAAATTGAATTTTGGAAGAAGATTGTAATTTATTTTTTTCTTGACTCATAGCCGCATTAATCTTTTCTAAACCTAAATCAATATTAAAAGCATTAGAATAATCAATTTCTTTTTCTACTCGACCATGATTATTGGTTTTGGCTTGACGGTCACCCCTTTTGAGGTCATCCATAGTCATACCAGAATCAGCAGCCAATCTTTCTAATCCTTGAATATAGGCTTCATTAGGTTCCGATTCAGGAATAACTTGTTGAGGTGCTGGTGCTCCAATAACTTTAGTCCAATCAACACCATCTCTAAAAGGATCGACATCTAAAGGAATTTCACCTTCTTTTTGTTGGGGTTGTGGTGGGGCTTGAGGTTGCGGTTGTGCCACAGGTTCTTCCATGGTTTCTCCAATAAAAAGACCATCCATGTCTCCGGTTTGGGCTTCTTTGATTTGGTTTAAGAAATCAAGGTCTTGTTGGCTTAACTCATTTTGTCGTCCGGCAAAATAATCCATACCTTGTTTAATAACGGGAGTAATATCTCCTAAAAATTCAAATAATCCTGAAGCGGCTTGAGCCGTAGGTGATTCGGATACTGCCCCACCAACACCATATTTATCCAAAAAATTCAAAAGTGGGACTAAAACCTTTTCTGACATATCGGGGTCTACATTTAATCGACGGGCTAAAGCAGCAGCATCGTTAGAACCAGCCACCATTTCCATAAGAGTTTTCTTAGGTGGTGCTTTGGCCGAGGCTTTTTTACCTTTTTCGGCTCTTTCTTTGGCTAATAAACGCTCGACCTCATCAAAATCATCGGAGCGAATGAGGTTATCGAAATCGGACATAACAATTCCTTATTATCCATCATATTTATAACTTTCGGCCAATAAAGATGTCGTATCCCAATCGTAAAGCATCAATCCAAGCCTCATTAACTGATTGTTCACTATTTCGATCGGTTTCCAAAGCATCAGCAGCAGTTCGCAGGGTATCGGCTAATATATTTTGCAAAAATTGTTCGTCTGAGGTAGAGTTATCGGCTGATTTTTGAATAAATTGTGATAACAAAGTGGTAATTTTACGAAGTTCTCGTTCACGATTGCTGGTTTTAGCAGTTAAAACTTGATAAAAGAAATCCGATTCAATGCATCCTTTTAACTTTTCGTGAAGCGAGGATTCGGAATGATCGATTTCAGATAACATAGATTGAAAAGAATCAAAATAAGAATTTGTTTCTTCAGAATCTGTGATTCCGATTTGAGTCATAAAATGGGTAAATTGTTCTTTAAGAACAACATCTCGTTCTTTTTCTAATAACTTTCGATAAGAGTCTAACATAGAAGCCATTTTTTCCATATCCACACTAATTCACCTCAGAATCCGGGTTTGGTGCGACTTTGATAATTGCTTAATAACGACATATCAAAAAATTTGTTTTGGTCAAATTCGCTAACCTTTTGGGCGGTTTGGGCTGCCTTTTCAGCATTACTTTCGGCTCGCTTAATAGCGACTTCTGCTTCAGACAACATCTTTTTGACCGACTCCATTTCTGCACCTAAGTTATCGATTTTACTTCGATAGTAAAACGCTGTGGCTAAAACACCACCCAAGCCACCAACTACGGCTCCGATAGCACCAGCAGTCATCGGACTAACACCAAACATGGCAGAAGCCACAGGCATTTTAGCAGTAGTAGGTCCTGTAAAAGCGTTTTCGGCTGCTGAAGTTTCAGTAGTGGTCATACGACGACGCATTTCTCGATTAACGGCGGCAAGGTCTTTTCGGAACTTAGCAAATTCAGCATCAGAAGAAATAGAAGCAGATTCCATAGAGGCCATGAGATCCATAAGTTCTTCATTACTCATTTCTGCTAATCGAAGATTGCGTTTAACTGATACGGAGTTTTCAGCAGCGAATGTAAGTTCTTCAGGTTCATAATAATCATTAACTACGGTGTCAATAACCGGGGGTTCGATAACGCAATCCGTGATTTTACGAAATCCTCTGATACCGGGTCCTCGCTCACAAAGTAAATACTTACCGGGTCCCGTAGATTCAGCCAACATAACAAAAGTTGGAACTGGAATTTCTACTTCAGAAGTAAGAATATCTTGTGTGCCTGAATTTTTGACGCCTGATTGATAACGACGAATAAAATAGGCCATATACTTTTTTAATCGCTTCAACTATTTATATCTATCGGATAAGGTATTCGGATATGTCCGAAGGAAAAGCCTTAACCAAAGTATCTAAATCAATTTGATTGCCGGCTTGATAATACTCAGCAGAATCAATTTTTTCAATTGAATCAATAGATGTTATAGGTCGGTTTTGAGATAACAAATAATCTCGGAATTTTAAATCTCCTTTGTGTCCTACTAAACTACCAACATTTAACCAAATGTTTGGACGAGAATAACTATCGGCTACAATTAAACCATGTAAGGAAGATGAAACTACGGCTTTAGCAGAAGCAATTTGATTAACTACGGTTTGCCAATCATCAGTAGGATTAATAACAACAGCATCATAAAAAATTTCTAATTCTTCAGAAAGATCTTGTAATTCATCATATTGGGACCAATGCGGAACGACGACAATTTTATCTTGTAAATCTGAAATAATTTTGGGTTGATAATAACGATTAAGAAGTAAGGCAGGGTCGCCATAAACTTCAGGACAAGGAATTTCACAACCTAATAAAAATTGTCGGGTAAGGGGTCCTCTAACAGCAACTACTTGAGGTTTGTTATGAATAATATGATGCATAATTCCAGAGCCCCAAACAAGATCTTGGTCTTTAATCCAATTATTGTGAAGTAAAGAACCTATGGCTACAATTTTGGGATGATTAGCATCAGCAGGAAGGGCTGTTTTCATGCCGGAAACCTGTGACACAATAAATGATGAAATTTCATCACCAAAATTACCTTGACCGTCGGCATGGGTATAATATCCAATGGATAATACCATGGTATCACGACCAAAGATTTGCTAAAGTTTCGTAACAATCATCAATGGTTTCAGGTTGTGGGTTTTGGATTTCGGGTAATAAAAGTTCCATAGCCGCCACGGTGCGAATTAATTGTTTCCACTTTAATTCTCGAACTCGGTCGTAAATGTTTCGGTCTTCAGCCCGTTCTACATAATTTTTATTTTCAAAATATTTGACTAAAGATAAGAGGTCTAATCGCCAACGAATTCCTCCTCGACGGTCTTTAGATTGAGCGTGTTTAAACATAGGTCGGTTGCGGAGGACTCCAATAACTTCACGAGAAGTATATCTGCGTGGTTTGTTAGCCACCATAGTTTCAGAAATTTGGGTGCTAAAACCATAACCGTCATTTTCTAATAAATATTCAACAATATCGAATACTAAAGATTCGGTTAGAGGAAGTGGTTTCGAGGATCCCATAGTAATTACTCCGCAATTACTCTTCTTCAGAGGGTTCAGGAAGTCCTAATGATTCTCTAACTAAACGGGCTTTTTCAAATTCGTAGGCTTGTTTGGCATCAGCCAATTCCATGCCTTCAGCCTTTTTAGCCTTGATAAAAGATTTTTTATTATTTTCAAAATTCATAAGAGCCAAAATGGCTTGATTATCTTCACTAAGAGTAACTGAAGTTTCCGGGGGACTGTTGAAGAGAGTATCGATTTCAGTAAATACTTGGTTAATATCTACTCGGGCTTCAATAAATTCTTCAATATCTTCGTCTAAGGTTTTACCTGACACAGAATTCATTCGTCCGGCAATGTCTTCGGCTTGCTCACGGGTTACTAAAAACCCAACTCTATCCCAATATCGTAGTTCGGTGGACATAATCATAGGTTTCCATCCATCATATTTATATCTTTCTATTTTTTAGGCACCGAAATAATTTTTTTATGCGATAACATAGCGGTGACTACTTCTTGAGGATCTTGAGTGGGTTTACCCTCGATAAAGAAGTTGTTAGAAATCATTAAGTGTGAAATCATTAAAGCGGTGGCATTAGAAAGATTCATAGCGATTCCTCACAAAATAATTGCCAAGGGCCGGATTCTAAACTATTTTTAGTAGAAAAGATCCGACCAATTCGGAAACCGTGAGCGAATCGTTCTTGGTCAGCCTTTAGTCTGCCCGAACACTCCAAACCATAGGGTTTGGCGGATAACTTTTGTCGCCATTGGAATACAAAATCATCATCAAAAGTAAGAGGTAATAAAGTTAAATTAGGGGCAACATCAGCAATAATAACATGAAGTCCCGTTCCGGAAGAGGAAATTCGATACCAAACTCGACCTGAACCAAATTCGGAATTTAATTCTGATAACGCCCTAATTACTTGAGGGTGGTCAAGAGAAACATCATCCCAATCGAAGTTCATAAGTGGTCTTGAGGATACCTCTTATTTATACTTTTGGTTAATAAAAGTGGTATCTTCGGTCTAACCATTCGGTAGTATACCAAGCCAATACTCCGGCTCCGAGGAGTCCACCGTAATAAACAACAGGTTGTTGATTCTTTAATAATTTATCAGCAGTAAGCAACATAACTGCCATAGGTGCGGCACCGATAAGAACCGAAGTCCAAATCACGATGACCGCCACTTATTTAATCCCCAATAAATTAGGTAAAGATTGATAACTTGCCAAGATAGTTTAAAAAAGGTTAATTGAGATACAAAACCTTGAGTAATAGAATTACTAATAAATCCAGCAACTCCGAGACCACCAAAGATAATAGCAATTGTGCCCCAAACCTGCATAGGTATCACCGACGGCTAAGAACAATTCCTACAAGAGCCAAAGCGACAGCACCAATACCGATAGCCATGGCGTTTTCCTTAACAAAACTTTCTTCTTCGGCTTCACAAAGTCCAGTATCGGAGTTGAGAAGGTATCCTTCGTTACAATCACACTTGTTAGTAGATTGGTTGTAAGTAGCATTAGGATCGGAACATTCGCCAACAAGATTATCGAATTCAGCCGTAGCAGCATCTTCGGTTTCGAACTCGCCATAGTGCTTTAGTAATTTGTAATCCGTAGCACCTGTGCCTTCAAGAGCAATCAAATCGTAGACATCACCGTTTTTGTAAACTGCCAACTTAGCAGTTTTTCCTTCTGAAACAGCAAAATCAGTATAGATTTCGTGTTGTTCTCCCAAAGCCCTTTCAAAACCAGAAATTAATTCTGCGTTAGCAGGAAGAGCATCAGTATAATCGGCTTCGGCTTGGAACTTACCAAATGAGTTGTATTCGTAGAATCCCATGACGAATAATTCTTGGTTCTACTATATATATTTTTGCTTAATCATCCTCAAGAACTAATTTAACAGGCTCTATGTTAAGTTGAGAAATATTAAATTCTTTTTGGGTGCAATCAGCAGTTTTGTGATCTTCGGATTGACACCAATCACATTTGGGAACTGAAATCTTAAAACGAGAGGCTAAAATATCTAATTTTTTACCATTAAGATGTTTCCAAGAAATTAAATCTGTTAATTGTTGGTTACGCCAAAGAACCCATCGGACAAACCAAAGTGATAACCCTCCTTGGGCAACAATAAAAGCGGCTAAAATCCACACAATAATTTCTAAATCCATGATTATTCCTCCGGCGGACAGACTTTTTCAGGGCCACAAATTAAGTCGGCAAAATCTTTGAGATGGTCTGTAGATTTAACTCCTTTAGGTTCATAAGGCAATCGAACAGAACCTACTAAGGTGATATTGTTTTCAGCACAAAGTTTTTGATATCGAGCAATCCAAGGTTGCTGATTAAGATATTCATGATAAATCATAGTAGCCGCTGGATTAGTGGTAGCAGTATCCCAAACCTCAGAACCCATATCAGGAATAAGGTGATTAAGGACCAAAGTATGTGGTTGAAGATTTAAGGATTGTAAATATTTGACAGTTCGGAAAAATTCCATAAATCCGGCTTCGGTAGGAATGCTAACCAAAATTACTTTAGATTTTTTAGAATCTGATAAGTTGGCTCGCAAATCATCAATTTCTTCACAGAATCTTCCTAAAGCCAATTCTAATTCATCAATTTCATTACGATTTTTAAACAGCATTAATTTTCCTAAAACTTTAGATTTGAGTCGTCGAAGTTGCAAGATAAATTGTTTAACATGGGCGGGTGCAGCCAAAGCCTTAAGGGTGTGTCCTGTGGGTGCCGTATCAAAAATAACAAGATCGTATTCTCCCGAAATAAATTGTTGAGACATAACTTCGGCAGCACCCCATTCGTCGATACCGGGAATAGCGTTGTTAATAGAAAAGACTTTTGACATTCCGGAATCATCATCGGAAAGCGAAGGAATAAACTTGCCAAAAGTTTTAATAAATGCCGTTTGCATTTCTTGTTGCCGACTTTGAGTAACTACGGAGGCGTTGATATTCATCGCCCACAGATTTGGGCTAATTTCTCGGGGAGTATCTCCAATTTTAGTGCCGACAGTATCATCGGTGCTGTGAGCAGGATCTGAGGAAACCAAAAGGGTTTTTTTACCTTGATTGGCATAATAAAGAGCCGTAGCAGCAGAAGAAGTAGATTTTCCAACACCACCTTTACCGGTAAACAACAAAAGTTGCGTCATAATAAGAAATAACGCTCCTTCCTATTTATAAGTTTAGGACCAAAGGGCTTGAAAACCAGCATCGAATTCATCAATTTCTTGCATAGCAACTTGGTTGTCGATAAACATAAGACTAAACTTACACCAATAAGTTTCAACATCTATGGTGGAAGATTCACCCGTTAAAGCCGCCCACAAAGAATTGCACTCGACGGAAACTTGGATTTCAGAAACTTTTTCATCAGTCATAAGACATTGTTCTAATTCAATAACCATGCCGTCGGCTACTAATTCTCCTCGATATAATTCGTGGTCTCCATGAGTAATAGTCATAGTAGCATAATCATTGGCACTAAATCCGGGGATTGGATGCACGATAATTTGTTCTAAACAATTTTGTTCTGATAATTCAATGGTGGCAATTACAGTTGATGACTTGTTTAGTGGCATTTCAAATTCTTTTTTGAATCTCATATCGATCCCAAGTTATAATTTGGTTTTCGACTATTTATAATTATAGGCTTGCTGCATCATGTTTTTTACCTAATGTGGAAAATAATTTCCATTAATTATCGGTTTCTCGGCGTTTTTCTTCCTCATCCTTAATATATCCCGAAAGATCGTTACCTAAGAAATCGGCATCAGAATCATCAGAATCAGGATTGGGTGGCAATCGAGTTAATTCGGGAAGTAGGTCTTCAATAGATTCGTCATCAAGAATAAAGTCTTTAACGGTGGCTTTGCCGCCATCATCGAAACTAATTGGTTTGCGATTACGCTTTAACTCTTCATATTGGGCTCGTTGTTGTGCCATCCAACTATTAATTTCTTCTAAAGTTACTTCCACATCAGCATTTTGACCCAAAATATGTGTTTTATACCATAAAACATTTTCGGGAGTTACTCGGAGTCCTAAATTAGCCACTTCGACGGCAATAAGAGCGTCTAATTCATCATAAAGCATATAATTGAGGAATACTTTGACATTTCGACCTGTGGTTCCGGTAACTATGTATCCGGTATCATTGCTAACACCGTGAGGGTTATGATATGTTCCTCCAAATCCGACACCATCTAAAAAGAATGTTTGTTGGCGATTGGCAAATAATAATCCTTCGGGAAGTGTTCCTTTAAAATTATCAGTTTGGTCAAGAATTTCAGAATAATCAGTCGTAGCGGCGACCACAGAAAAACCACCACCAACTAAGGCAAAAGTAAAAATCCATTGGTCTCGATCAGTATCATAATCACCACTAATCGGGCGACGAGTAGTAGACGAATCTCCAATAGCATCATTAAATTGTTCTCCTAATTCTAAGAAAGAACCAATAGCGTTGGTAACTCTAAGGGGTTCGACATCAACGGCTTGTGTTCCGATAAAAGGATAATTGATACCAACCGCTCCTTGATAGGGATAATTGGTAGGAGATCCAAAAAAGGTTGGCTCATTAATTTGTAATCCGTAACCGTATCCGGTAGGGTCTAAACCACCATTAGCAACTAAAATAGCATTGTCTACTTTAATGTATATTCCTAATCCGTCAGATGTGGCTGCAAAACGAAGACCATTAACTCCTTGGGGCGTATTTTGATTAAAGGGTGGACCTGCCGAAATAACATAAGAAAGAGCCGCATTAAGTTCCGAAACTAAGGAGGCAATAGTAGTATAAGTATAGGTGGGTGGCGGTGAGGTGGCACCGGGATAAATTGCCGAAAGATCGAATCCATTAAGTTCTACTCCTGACCAAGTGAATCCCCCAAAAGGAACTGGGTCGGGATAACATCCCTCAGAATTAATAATGTGATAATAAACTTGATTAGAATTACTTCCGGGGGAAATCCATGTTGCTAATTCCGGAGGTCCGGGACCTCCTGTGCCTCCGTTGGAACCTTGTTTAAACATGGATTGTCCCTGAAACAATTCGGGTTGTCCGAAATTATTGAATGAGGGATTAATATCTTGATCAATAGAACCGGGGTCATAAGCCAACATATATGGTCCGGTGCGAGTGCGGTCAATAAAACCTAAGGCTACTTGGGATCTGCCGGTGGGAACGCCTGTGGTTCCAGTATAGCGTTTATAATTTTGAAGCCATAATCCGTTGGCAACTTCATCATCTGTAAAATCTCGTGGTTGGGCTAAAATATTAGTCCATTCTTCAGGGAGTTCTAATCCGGTAGTGGTTTCCCAAATACCGTCCCAAGAAGCATAAGGTCCAATAACTTTAAAATCATTAACATAGACGGCAGGAGAATCATAAGGATTGGTAAGCCAAGGTTGAAAATCTAAAATCTCGGCACGATTTTCGGGATTGGTGGCTTCTAAGCCTAATAAAATGTGATAAATGGATGTTTCTTCAGGAACAGGAATTTCAAAAGAAGGGGCTACCCATTTAATTGTGGCACCTACCAAAGAAGTGTTGGTTCCTCCGGAATAAGTGGCTACATCTTCTAAAGAGATATTATCCGAAGAATATCCATAAATAACTCCTTGATTCCAAGAAAAATCATCCGAATAACCATTGGTAGCATAACCCACCAAAGGTTCATATTCTGTGGCGGGGTCATTAGCCATATTACAAGTTGATTTGGTAAGGCAATCACCCACGAAAACTAAAGTTCCTAAAAAATTCTGATTTGACTGGAAAGGAAAAGCAGAATCATTGGGAACAAGTAAAGAGGGAACTGAAGTTGCCATGGCAACATCATGAAGTCTCCGAGGAATAGTTCCTCGTCGCCAAAAATGGGCATCAGAATGAACTTCATCGCCTATAGAAACTGATTCGGGATTAAATAAATCTGCAGCAACATTCCCAATGCGGCTGGCTTGATAGCCGGGGTGAGTCCACAGGAATTCCATGGGTTTAATTATGGGAAACATTCCCTCATAAGCCGTAGGACAAAAAAATCCATAAAAAGAACGACCATAAGGATCGACATTAATATATGCTGAAGCGGGTGTAAATAAAATACCGATTTCGTGTCCTCGATAAGTAAATTGTTCCATCGGAAATACGGCAATACCGCCCCAAAGGTTATAAGCGTTGTCCAAATCAATACTATTGGGCCCGGAATCTGGGTTTGAGGTCAAACCGGCAAGGTGAAATCCTTTCCCCAACTGGTCGATAGCCCTTAAATCAACAAAATCAGGATTAGTGATAGATTCGGGAGTCATATCAGAAACTAAAGCAGGGTCAGAACTAATTTTAAAAGTGTAAATATAAGGATAAAAATCTTGATTGTCGTAAATAGAATTCATATAGGGAAGATATTGGAATGGTGGTGGGAAGAAATTTCCATTAAAATTACAATTTTCGACTCCTGCATATCCGACAGCAGTAATATAAACCGAACCCTCACTAATTCCTAAAGAGGTGGTTCTACGGTCGATAACCATTGATTTTAATCCGGTTTCCGTCGATAAGGCATTAGTGCCATTATCAACATTAATTTGTTCTATTAGATTTCGACAAGGAATGATATGCCATGCCTCAGGATTAGCCAAATTATCAAAAGCCACCGCAGCAAAAAAACCATCTCTCCAAGAATACTCCGATAACAAAATGCTGTTAGGTAGATATCCCGAGCCTACGCCGGGATCAGAATCGGAAAAAGACCAATCGGCTTGGTAAGATCCACAAAGAAAAACCATGTTATTGGCTACTTGCAGGTCGTTAATAATCCAAGATTCTTCAGTAACGGTGATTCCGTCCCAACGGGCTACAGAAAAAGTATCTCCCAAATGATAGCCACCAGCAATAACTCGGTCTAAAATTCCGGTCGGCAAATCTTCTACCGTAAGGTCAAAAGAAATACCCATGCGATGATTTTATCATCGCTTCTATTTATATCTAACGATGATTTTATCATCGTGTATCGGTCGGTGTCCATTCCGAAGTAACTCCTGCAAAGGTAGTAGGAATATCAATAACACGATTATAAGCCCGATATCTGATATCCCACCAAGTTCCGGGTGGGACTTCAATGGGAATTTTAGTTTTGTAAGCCGGCTGGTAAGCCGTAGAAATAGGATAGGGAGCACCAATACCTGACATTCCATCATAATCTCTCCCATCAAGAGTTTGATAATATCCAGTATCATCAATAATTACATTTACAAAACCACGGGGACCCCAATCTTGACCTGTTAATTGGTCGGCTTGAAATCCGCCGGGGGTTGAGCCAATATAATCAAGAACAATATATTCATCGGCTTCGGTATAGAGGGATTTGGTTAAAACCCCGAAACCATCTTCAATGTCAGCACCTACTAAAACCGATTGTTGTCGTTCTGAAAGAAGGTCTAATCGTTTTTGAGGTAGATTACCAAGATCGGTAAATTCGAATTCATATCCTTGTCGGCGGATAGACATCAATTTTTAATTGAGTCATTCATCTATATTAATCTTTCCTAAAGAAATTTCGTAGGTGCCGTCTATGGTTTCTAACCACCACCCGTCAAGAAAAGTAATTTGTGATGAAGTATTAAAATAATGTGCTTCTTCATCTTTAATTTGTTGAGGTAGGTATCCTCTTCCTCTCCAAATCCCAATATAATCACGATAATTGGGACCTTTTATTTTACTATCATTATAAGGAGGTTCTAATTGTCCAGAATAGTCAATCCAAGTTGTTGCGGTGGTAGGTTTTGCAAAATCTCCGGTAATAAATTCTATTTGTGAATCAAAATGGCGAATTTTTAAAGTCGAAAAATCAGAGTTTCGGGGTTGATAAAGACTACCCATCATTTCTTCATCAGAACTGTGGTGAACTCCAATAAACAAAATTAGAGTATTAAAAAAATCGGTAGCGGCCTGTAAATCATTAAAATATAAATTATTGGGTTTAAAGGCGGAGTTGTGAACAATGTAAATATCAGATCTATTTCGCAACCAATTGATAATTTCGGTCATCGAAATCACCTATCATCATGGTGGTTTAATCGTCGAAGGGCACGACGAGTTAATAATTGTTTAAGAGAAACTCTTTGTTTTTGTCCGTAAAGAGTAGAGTTAATATGTTCTCGGCGTTGTTCTCGATCTAATTCGGCTTTAATTTCTGGAAAGTCCATATGATGATTAACTTGGTTAATCCATGAAGGCTTTTGATTTTGGGGGTGAAAGGGGGTGGGGTCTGAGGGGAGGGGGAGTAAACGAGTATCAGGAGCCTCTTGGTGTTTTTGGTCTAATCCTAAAACGGCTTGTTGGCGAAGTTCTTTTTGGCGTTGTTCACGAAGAGCCGCCATAAACTCAGCGTAATTACTCATCCGAAGAAGCCTCCTTAGCAGGAGTCTTGATTTGAACTAAACGAAGTCCGAGATAGATGGCTCCAACAGAACCTACTAATACGGTGGCGGGGCGATGACAGCCCATGCCATAAAGAGCACGAAGATTAGCAATGGCAAAGTATCCTCCGCCGACAATAGTGGCGATACCAGCAACTTGTTTCCAATTCATGCAGAATGGTTATACATTCTGCTATTTATAGTTATTGTTTCCAATACCAATAATCTTCAGCCCGTTTGGTGGATTTAGTATCTCGAACCCATCGTTGGCTTTTGCCCGCAGGTTTGACTTCCCACATGAAACCGTCGTTGCCACGCATTCGAGTTCCAATCTTTCGCTTGGTGGCTGAAATATCTGGACTCTTGCGATCAGTTTTCTTAGCCGGGGCTTTTGCTCGTGGCTTGGGCTTGGCTTTAGCCTTTGGTTTCTTTGCCGCAGGCTTACGAGCAGGTGTTTTTGCTTTTGGTTTACGGGCAGGGGCTTTTGCTTTGGGTTTAGCCACAGGTTTTTTCATAGCCGCCAACAATTTGGGATTTAATTTCCATTCGAAAGCCACGGGGCCCATGGCATAATATCCGGCTTCATCGTCATCTCCCCCACATTCGGTAACTACGGCAACTTTACCAGTTTGATAATTATGTAATACTACCGTATGAGAACCATAACTCCTCGGAATTAAACTATGCCAACCATCCTTGAAATCGAGGGGCCGACCCCAACCCCAAAAGAAACTTGCGGGACTATTTGGCAGATATTTATGGGGCTTTTTACCACCCCAAGTCATCGATTTTTGAAACTTGTTGTAAACTGAATTAACAGAAGTTTTGTCATAAATCAAATCCATCGGGGCATAAGATTCAACCCATTGGCTTCCATCCTTAATAAAATTGTATTGGGATTTAGGATTGATTTTTTTGGATCTGAGGGCAGCAGCATAAGATCTGGGAACATAATCCTTAAAAAGTTTCACCATATCTTTTGTTTTTACTTCAACGAATCCCTTTTTCTTGTAGGCAGCCACGGTTGATTTGAAATTGTTGCGTGGAAACTTAAAATCTTTCCATTTCTTTTTTTGTGTGGCAGTCATAACTTCCTTAAAATCCGATTGCGTCCAATCCTCGTAAATAAATGCGACGGGTTTTGTAGCCGTGGCTTTTTGAACCCAAAGCCAATTATATTCACCCGTGTATAATTTATCTTCTTGGGGTGGTAGAATATAAGGCATAGAAGGATTTAATCCCTCTAACTATTTATATTTATCGTCGGCGGGTAGGGCTTAATCGAGGTTGGCGTCCACCACTAAGCCAACGAATCATGGATAAGACTCCTACACAGTAGCCTAATCTTTCTCGATAAACGGCTACTTGTGCGGAATATCTTAGGGCTGATTTAAGATTTTTGGCTTTTCCAGCCTGAACTACTTTTTTAGATAGGTCCGAAACCATGGTTTCGTATTCTCGACGAAGAGTTTCAAACTCAGCAAATAATTGAGTGAGGTCGTTCTGTTGAAGAGATCTCATGTCGTTTGGTTCGTCAAACGACTATTTATAATTTTAGTTCAAGAAATCATAATAACGATAATCATAATTGATGGTGGGAATTGGTTGGAGGTTTGCAGTAGTAACTCTCACAGTGGAAACTAATTTATTAAAAATTGGTATTTGGGCGTTTGCATAAGTTATCCAACCTTGAGACTTATTATTAACCATTTCATCAATCCAATCTTGAAAAGGTAATTTGGGGGTGGGAACTGAACTGTAAATTTGGCTTATATCATAAGGCTGTCCTCGCCAACCGGGTGCGGCTTTATACTTAGCGTAATCTTTGACTACTGTTGTTGGAGAGGCAATTAACATGGTGTTGGTGACAGCATTTTTTCGGCCTGCGTTATAAGTGTATTGAATAACCGGGCCTTTAGGATTATATTGATTAGGAGCATTACCTTTTGCATCAATCATCAATAAACCGGGATAATATTTAGCAGGTCCAAGAGGGGCTTTCCAACCGGAGGGTCTGGTGGCAGGATACCAATCGTAAACTTCTTGGGTGGCATCTTGAGATTGACTTTTTAGCCAAGTAAAGAAATCCTTAAAAGAAAAAGTAGTATCGTTTTTATATCTTCGGGTATTGACATTATCCATGTTAAAATACATTTTTTGTTGTTCCGATGCCCAATTAGATAACCATTGATTATCATCGGTCCAATTTGGATCTTGATTGGATAATTTAAACCAAGCCATTAAGGCTGAAAAATGTCCCCAAACTGTGCTCGAAGTAAGTTCTAAAGCCTGTTGTTCTTGGTTTGATCCTTGGGCATAGGTCCCTCGCCTATAACCCCAATTAAAAAAACCGTAGGCTCGATAACCGCTGGTGGAAAAACAACTGGTAATATATGCCCATAAATCATCGGGAGAATTGATATTGTCGGCAATACCCATACTGACTAATTAATCATTCTACTATTTATTACTTTTGGTTAAGAAAATGATTCTCCACAACCACAAGAAGCAGAAGCATTAGGATTATTGATTTTGAATCCACCACCCATTAGTTTCTCGACATAATCGATTTCAATACCATGTAGTAAATGCGAAGCCACATCAGGTATCAAAACTCGAACTCCTGAAACGGTTAGTTCTTGACATTGGGGGTCATTACCCTCAATGACCTGAAGGTCATACATATAGCCAGAACAACCTCCTGAAAGGACGCCGACTAAAAGGGCATCTTGGGGTCCCATGGCCTCAGAGAGTCGCTCTAAGGCTACAGGAGTGATAGAAACCTCGGCTTCCACCTTTTCGGGTTGAATTAGGTTTAAGGGACTACTAATTTCACAAGTTCCGCAATCCATATTATTCACTTCCAAACATCCATATGTAGTTTACCTTTGTTTAGGAACACGCCAACTGTGAATAAACAACCAAGAAAACATTGTAAGAAATACTCCGATCACAAAAAGTGCTGCAAACCAATCGGCATTATTCATGGTAATTCATCTCCAAATAAATGACTCCACGGCCACATAAGCAACCACACAACCGCACGAAACAAGTTCAAGAAGAGATTCCACATAGAATCTCATCCATCATTACTTGCCGTGTAGTGTAGTGGAAACTCACAGTTCAAACTCATCAAGGATGCCGTCGTTATCGTCGTCGGAATCCATGTAGTCTTCTACGCCATCGTTATCATGATCGAACTGTCCGGTAAGGTCGTTACCATCATTGTTCTCGAACCAATCGCTGAGTCCGTCGTTGTCGTCATCAAGGTCAGTCATGTCCCAAATACCGTCGTTATCGTGGTCGTAGCGGTAGTTTCCTACCATACCATCAACTTCATCAACATCGAGGATGTTGTCGTTGTCGTCGTCGGTGTCTACGCCATCATTGAGTCCATCGTTATCGTGGTCACGCATAGCCGAGGTTCCATTGTCGTAAAGGTCTTTGTAATTGTCGATTCCATCGTTGTCGATATCAAGATCTACATTATCAGGAATGTTATCATTGTCGTGGTCGTAAATGTTGGTGTTGGGGTTGCCGTCATTGACTTCCTCACGGTCGTCTATGCCGTCGCCGTCATCGTCGTCGTCTTCGGCATCATTGATACCGTCGTTGTCGTGGTCCATTGGGTTGTCGTCGAGGACATCGGGGATTCCATCGTTATCGTCGTCGTTATCAATTTCGTTAGGGATGCCGTCGCCGTCGTTGTCATTGTCGCCATTCTGAGCCTGATTGTCTAACTGTTGGCCTTGTTGTTGGTCGGATTGTTGTCCTTGTTGGCCTTGTTGTCCATTTTGGGTTTGACCTTGCTGTTGCTCGTTTTGCCCATTTTGGTTTTGTCCATTTTGGTCTCCGGCTTGTTGATCAGTTTGCTGACCTCCCTGTTGTCCACCTTGTTGTTGTTGGCCTTGACCATTATCTTGTTGCTGGCCTTGTTGGCCTTGTTGTCCTGATTGTTGTGAACCTTGGCCTTGTTGGCCTTGTTGTCCCTGTTGGCCTTGCTGACCTTGCTGACCTTGCTGGCCTTGTTGTCCTTGTTGGCCTTGTTGTCCAGACTGTCCTTGGCCCTGTCCTTGACCTTGACCTTGGCCTTGGCCTTGGCCTTGACCCTGACCCTGACCTTGCCCCTGTCCTTGACCTTGGCCCTGCCCTTGTCCTTGTCCTTGTCCTTGTCCTTGACCTTGGCCTTGTCCCTGACCTTGACCTTGGCCTTGGCCTTGGCCTTGTCCTTGGCCTTGCCCTTGCCCTTGGCCTTGGCCCTGTCCTTGACCTTGGCCTTGACCTTCGCCTTGTCCACCTGCGTCGGATTCGCCGCCGCCTTCGGTGCCACCATCGCCGCTACCGGCTTGGGACTCTTGGAAATCAGGGTCGTAAGCATCAGGAATGCCATCGCCATCAGAATCGGAGTATTCACCATCATTAGGATCTGTAGGGAATTGGTCCGTAGCATCGGACTTTCCATCACCGTCTGTATCAGCGTTGTTTGGATTTGTGCCCTTGGCATACTCTTGAGCGTTAGTCAATCCATCGTTATCGGGGTCGGCGTTGCCGTCGCCACCGTTAGTGGGATTGAGACCGTTGGAGACTTCCCAACCATCTGGGAGTCCATCGCCATCAGAATCAGCGTTGTTCATGTTAGTGCCTTGAGATTGTTCTTCAGCGTTGGTGAGACCATCGCCATCCCAATCGGCTCCACCGTCGGAGGGGTCGAGAGGGTCAGAACCATCGGCGGCTCCAATACCTGCACTCATAGCGAGCATTAGGGCAGTTAAAATTGTAAGCATCGTATTTTTGAATTTATTTGTCTTCATAGTAATCTTTTTCCTATATATAGTTATTCATAGGGAAACCGCTTTTCCCTCTAATCTAATATTAGATGTTTTCTCCTATATATAGTTTGTGGTGATATGTATCACTCTTCAGAATCGTCAGATTCGGCATGATGTTCACGATGACAATTAGCACACAACAATTCTAAAGTATGGATTTTGGCTTTGAGATCTTGCCAAGAATAATCGGTAATTCCTTTTTGTCTAATTACTCCACTACCACCTTGTTGGCCCGGACGAACCAAACCCCACTTTTGTTTTAGGGTTGAATCGGTATGATGAATATCTAATCCGGCGGGGTTATCGTAGCCACATTTTTGGCAGACACCACCCAATTGAGAATGCAACCAATCTTTCTTTTCTTGTCGGCGTTGTCTTTTATTTTTTACCGAGCGTTGAATAAACGCATCTTTGTTATTAAGATAATACTTGCGTTGATACTGCTTTTGATAGGCTTTTCGTTTAGCAGGATCTTTGAAAGGCATTATATCACCTTTCAAGCCATGTCTTGCTTAGTATCCTCGTCAAAATCTTCGGCAGATTCATCAATGTGAATTTCCGGGGTATCGTCGTCAGAAGTTTCTGATTCCGAAAGTTTTTCAACGGTAACTCGATAAGTGTTACCATTTCGTTTGACGGTTTTAGTAGATACTACCTTGAACTCCATTTTGGGTTCAGGTTTGGGTGCTACTTCATCCATGGCTTCTTCCATCATGCGATAAAGATCTTGATAGAAATTGCTAAATCTTCGGCTGGTCAAAGGTCGGCTATAATAGTTACTATATCTAAAAATGTCATCCCACATAATTATCAACTAAAAAAGTTTGTAGGCGACCACCTACTTATATCTTTCTTTTGTTAATAGCATCGTATCTTATTGTTAATCCAATGGCTTCCTTAATAATATTATTGGGCCAATCATTAGATTCATCAATGCCGTGTTTTAGATATATATAGGCGGGGTCCATTTGGTTCCACCCACCGGCAATGTCCACCAGTCTAAAACCAAGATATTCATCAATTACCTCAAGTTCGGTCATCACGCTATCTTGAAAACGGTTATTAATTTTAATATTTTGCAACAACAAATCTATTCTTTGTTGGGTCCATACTCCTTCGTCAATTTGAAAATACCAACCTTGAGAATATAATTCTCGAAGAACTTCCTTAAGCGGAGTATCATACCTCTCCCATTGTTCCAAATATTCAGCAATATTTTCTTGGGCTGTTCTAAGATCAACTATCATGATATCACCTTCGGTCTTTTTTGAGCATATCTCTAATTCCGGGGATTTCGAAATCGACATTAGGTGCTTTGGTAATATCGGTAGCAGGTTTGGGTGCTCCCAATTTACTATCAGAACCAATCTTTTGACCACCTTTACCGGGGCGGGTGGCTTCATAATGGGCATTAACAATATCTTGGGCAGTTAGGTTGGGTTGTAGTTGTGGTTTAACGCTGGAAGACATGATTTTATGTTTTTCTGCTTCCATAGCCTTTAAAATATCTTCTTTAGTAGTCATGTGCTTTCACCTCGAATAAATATGCAGTCGTAAGATAACGATCTCCTTTTTTGCCTCGGTAGCGTTGAAAACTAAGAATTTGTTCTCTTGGGTCACCACCATCATAAAGAAACTTTTGCAAAAAGGAATCGGTCAATTCATTTAGGTAGGTCTTTACTTTAACCATGTCATAATCTTCAGGAAGTGAAAATTGCTCTATTTGCCAAGCCACAAAATCATCAGCGTGTTTTTGGGTTAAAATAACTCGAAGATTCAAAATTGGACCTTCATATTGATTTTGACCAATATCTACCCATAACCAATATCGATCGGGTTGTCGTAGCCAATTAATTAGATTCATGATTTGACAACTCCGGTATTAAAAGCAAAATATTGGTCATCAGAACAAACAAAACTAATTTGTTCAGTTTCTCCTAATAAAATTTGTTGAAATAGTTTTTCTAAAATGGTTTGAACCTCTCCTGTTGTGGAAAGATAATTTTGTTCATCCGAATCCATATTTTGATATGTTTCTGCCCACAAAGGACTGCGAGCATCAATTTGTGGCCTCCATTTTAATTCTAATATTCTACAATCACCGGTATTCCAATAATCGATAAGATATGACCAATTCGATAAAACTTTTTGATAAACTTCTCGTGAATAAAATTTAACGGTCAAATCTTGGTCATAAGATCCGTAAGAAGCCGTAAAAAAGGTTTCAGATTGACGGTGGCGAGATGGAGAATCTCGAATCCAATTAATGATTTCAGACATTAGTTCCAACTCCCAATAGTATTGGTTGAATCAAGACGATAAGTAGCATATTTCAAATCGTCAATATCATCGCCTGAACTCATACTAATATTTACAATATCAAAATTCTCTTGGGCTAAAAGAGTATCTCGCAAGGCAAAAACATAACTATAATCCTCATGATAAGAGTCTCTGCCTGTTCCAATCCTTATAGAAAGATGTTCAGTGTGGCCGTCAAGAAGATAATCGTTATCTACCTCAAAAAAATCCATAACTTTTTCAATAAGACTTTTCCAAGTGTCTTGGACATTTGTAACTTGAACTAATGAAACCGTGAGATCTTGATTCCCAGCATCATAATTAGAAGAAGTCAATATCCAAATAGGTTTTCGGTCATGGAGCCAATTAATGATTTCCATAAGTGTATCTATGATACACAACTACTTATAGTTTTCACTCGTAATTACGAATCGTTAATCCCACAGGGAATCGAGGAATTCCTGCAGAAGTGTAGTCTTGGAACTTCACCGTTAATTTTTTGCCCACATATTTTTTGCCATCTTTGAGTAATTTGGCTCTCTCGGCACGAGTGCCTTTAGGACGAACCGTAAAGCGTTTCTTGGTTTTGGGAACTTCACAAGTCCAAATAACAGTTCCGGCATCATTGCCTTTTCCTTCCTGATAACCTACAATTTTAAATTCGGCATCATCGAATTTTTTATATTTTTGAAGATTATAAGAACGCTTTCCTTCGTAGGGGCTGGCAACATTTCGAATCATAACTCCTTCGTATCCAGCCTGTAGATTTTTAGTAAGAAGAGTTTCAATATCTTGAAGATTTTTAACTTGATAAATTGGAACCATAGTTAATCGCTTAGAAGTATCTTTTTTAACCAATTTGGTGGCTTCTGCATATCTCTTAGCAAAGGTTTTTCCGGGGTCTTTGGTATCGATTAGATCGAAAACATTAAGTTTTACTTTTTTAGAATCGGCCACATCTTGAGGCTTTAATTTTTGCTTTCTTACTAAGCCTACAACTCGTTGAAAGTTTTCGGCTTGGTCTTTTCCAAGTTCGGTAGAATATAATTCTCCATCCAAAATAATGCCTTCGGGGAGTTTAATCTTTTTAAGAGCATCTCTGATTCCAGGAAGTTCTGGGAAGGGTTTATTGTTTCGAGACAGTAAAATAACATTACCTTTATGAATTTGAGCCAAACATCGAACACCATCTAATTTGGGTTGGGCAATAGCAGGCAATTGAATTTTTTTAGCGTGTTTTTCGTAGTTTTGAGCCAACATGGCTTTAACTCTAATAGATCCGACAGCACCCTTTCCAGAAGTATTGGTGGTATAACCAGCATCCTTTTTCTTGGTGATTAAAGAATCAAATTGTGATTTGGATTGTTCTGCAAGTGAACGACCGGCTTTGCCTTTAGTGATTACCACTCCTTTGGTAGTAACCATTTTTCCTCCCTTGACACCGGTAGAAACTTTAATAACATGGTTGGAACCAACTTGTTCAACCCACCCTTTCCAATGACGGATTTTTCCAGTAGTATCAATTTTATAAAGATTGGTGGGGCCCAAAACAATAATGTTTGCCATAATATTTATTAGGGGTATCATCTATATAAAGTTTACGGAGTTTTTCTTTTTAGATCTAATTCACAAACGGTGCAAATTAAACGAGCCTCTGAAGTGTGAGTTCTAATTTTATCCCATGATTGATCTTCTACAGGCATAGGTAACACAGATTCATCAAGAGATCTAATTCGTAGATATTGCCAAATAGTTGAATTACAATGTGGACAAGCCCCACCTAAAGCCGAAACTAACCAATCGTGTTTTTCTTGACGAAGTGATTTTTTATTGGCTTTAGCCCGAGGTTTGATATCTTCAGCATTGGCACGATAATATTTTTTATTATATTGAGCCATATATTGCTTCTTCTTTTCGGGATTGGAATAGGGCATAAGATGATTTTATCATCTCGACTATATATATTTTGTCTTCAAGACCCTACATCATGTTTTGCAAAAAGGCTAAAAATCCTGGAACGGCGGCTACTAATAAAGCCCACCAACGATTTAGTTTTCGATCGGCCTCAGCCACCTTTTCTTCGATAACTGCCAACCGGGTAGTTAGCGGGGGTTGTCCGTTACCATCACGGACGGTTTTCAATAATCCGGAAAGGTCTTCTTTGAGATCTCCAACCGTGTGTTCTAAATTACTAAGAGAATGAGAATAAGAATCAGAATCGGCAATAAAACCTTGCATCATATCTGCAAAGTCACGAAGGGCTTCTTCAACTCCGATTAAATCATCACGAGGCATTTAATTCACTCCTTAAGAAAACGAAGTGATTTAGCAAGTAAAACTTGGGCACAATGATTCAAATGTTGCAATCGATGAGCAACATTATTACAATGAACTTGCGTCATAATGGCGGAGTGTTCGGCTTTTTGAACTGCTAATTCAAACTCCATGGACTGATTTTATCAGCCTTGCTATATATAGTTTAGGGTTATTAATAACCATTTCGCTTTAATCCCCATAGATTGACTTGATGGCTACGAGTTCGGCTAAGAGAACTGGTATCTACTTTATCTAATAACACAAATTCTGAATTGCCTCGCAAGGCAAAGGTAATTTCCCGGGGTGTGGGAACATGGCGGCGACCGGAAGTAACAATGGCTTGTCGAATTTGTTCAGCAGTAGCGGGATGTCGAGCCAAAAGGGTTTTGGCATGATCGATGATTACTTGTTGTTTTGAGCGGCCCATATAATCCTTTGGGATATACTACTATTTGTAGGTTTCGGTTATACCAAACAAGGCAATTTATTCCTCAGCAACCAAATCAACCCCATCAGAAGATACGGATACAAAGTCAATATCACAGACATCGTTATCACAGAATCGCTCGGCTACAATTTCTTCACCCTTAACACGACCAAAGTTGAGTTTGCCAAGTCCAGATTTCATGTCGTTGTAAGTAGATAAATCGATAGCCTCATATGGCATTTGTGGGAAAGCCCCGAAGTCAAGTTTCGGAAGGAAAGAAATTCCTTTTAATTGATATTGGAAAACATCAAGGGCGGAAGCAATTTGCGAACCTTCAGTTTCGGGTTGGAAAGTCACGGTGCAAGAAACTTGATTATCGGCCCAATAGCGTTGAGCGACGGCAGCCAACGATAATTGTTCCCACATAGAAACTTGGTCTACGGTGCGAACTCCTTCACCAACATCTACGGGAATTTCGACGACGACGGTATCTTCTTCAGCACCGACACAAGGTTCGACCTTGTATCCGGCCTTAACTAATGAGGGAACCAAATTGGAGATTTTGCCTAATCGCATTCGACGAATATAATATCGGCTCTCGGGAAAGTGAATTCCGGGGGTTGCACCCGCCAATAATGATACGGTGCCGGACGGCTTAATACTGGTAGTTTTAATAGATTTAGGAATGGCGAACCAATCAGAATATTCGGTGTCTAATTTTTGAATGTGGTCATATCCCGTATCCATCCAATTAATTAGATTACTCATTCCTCGATCTGCGAGGAATTGGGCAATTCCAGACATACTACAACCAATTCGTCGGTTGCGTAGCATTACTCGGTTGGTTTCCGGCCAATGGGTTTTACCAAGAGTCACAGTTTTGGCATACAGATAAGCGTATTTGAGAGTCTTGAGATAATCTTCGATGGTTTCGTGATTGTTGGGAAAAGTTTCCACAAGGCAACACAATTCATAAGATTCTAAAGTTTGTTCCAAACACGGATTACCGCCTTTGGCTCGGTGGTCTTTGTTATTAATAGGGTCTTTCATTCGGCCATAAGCCTTCATGTTATCCAACCACGCATAGCCGGGTTCACCATTGAGGTTCACTCTTTCAGCCGTTGGGCCATAATCCATACCTACGGTTGCGAAAACGGAGTTATTAGAAGTCCATCCGTATTCGGCACGATGGGGATTTACTTCGTAATTTTTAAGGTCAATGTATTCTTCTGAGTCGGCAGGACCAAACACAATTTCGGCGGTGCGTCGGACATTGCCAGCGACTACACACTTGCCAATCAAATTCATGATATCTACAATAGCAGTTTGACTGATAGGAGATCCGATTTCTTGAGATAGCACGGAATCGATTTGAGTGTGAAGATCAATAAGGGGTCGAGGTCCGGAAGATTCGCCTCCAAAACCACGAATGGGTTCTCCAGCCGCTCGAATTTCAGAATAATCAAAAGTAATTGGGGCGGTGCCGAGGAAATAAGATTCAATTTGCATTCTAACAGAATCTACCCATCCTTCTCGGGTATCGGGAATAACAAATTGTTCGGGGCGACGAGTAGTTGAGGGGCCTTTGATTAATACCTTTCCAGCACCTTTGACATCGAATCCAACGCCAACACCCAACATAGAAGCATCCATCAGGAAGGTAAAGGGAGCCGAAAGATCTTCTTTAAGATTTTCGGTGGACACGAAAGCACAGTTATTGAGAGCAGCAAAAAGTCCTTTTTCTTCCGTGATGGGTGTTCCCATGGCCCAAAGCCCTCTTCCCGGCGGTAAGAATTTCATGTTGAAAATACGGTCATACATTTCTTGAGCAGAATGTTGGGCTTTCCAAGCATTCCAACCTAAGCCATGTGTTTCAATATGTCGCTTTTGCATATTATAAGTTCCTTCGACAACACGGCGAACAGTTTCCCACCATTGTTCGTTTTTTCCATCGTCCTTAAGGCGACTGTAAGTGCGGTTGTAAACCAATTCTCCAAGACCGTTAAATCCGAAAGGAGCCTTTTTGCGACGGTATTTTTCGACGAATGAATCGGTGAGGTAGAACTTGTTTTCAGACATGAAATAAAAGTCTTGCTTCCTCCTATTTATAGTTTGACACGAAGGTTTCTAAACCCTCTTTATTTTTGTTTAGTTTTATTTGGCTTGATTATAGTTGTTTGGTATTAGGCGGACTCAAGACCCATTTTCTGGAGATACCTATAAATAGGTGACAACGGTAAGATGGTGTCATGAAGATTCCAGAAATTTTCGTTGCCAAGGTTCGTGATTATCTGTTAAACCGACATAATACTCGATTAAAGGCGGTGTTATTGACTATGATTGAGGAGTTAGAAGCCGAAGACATTGATAAAGCCGCTCTTAGAGAAATGTTGGATGAGATTGAAGATGGAAAAATTACGGGTGATTTCGGTGCCTGATTTAGTTTATAATGCCTTAATCCAACTAACACGGATTATGTTATACAACTCTTCGGAAAGGTATGTAGACTTATGTATTCAACTGCTTAATGAAAATCAAAATCATCGTCAATATGACGCTTTAGAAAAAATCTTTAATGATTTTATGCAGTTTTTAGATGAAGAACCCAATGAAGAAGATCGACAACATATGGATGAACATCTTGAAAAAATTCTCAATAATGAATTTGATTGGTAATCTATAAATAGTAGAGGGCATAAAATAATTTTATGATTCTTACTTGGAATCCTGCTTTTAGAATGCTGTTAGAAGCATTCAATGATGGAAACGAAAGAGTTTGGTTATTATATGGTTTAAATAATGCAAGTTTTTTAGAATCGGATTTTTGGCAAAGAATTAAAAACGCTAATCCTTATTTAGCCTCTTCGACCATTATAGAAGAGTATGAAAAAATGGAAGACTCTTACGAATTCCCGGGTGGCGATTTAGAAGATTACAAAACAAACTTTAAAAAAATATTAATGAGTCCTAATTATCGTGAAGCAGAATTTGAGGGTATATGGGATGAAAGAGAAGAATGTTGGTATATCAACAATAATTGGTATTTGGCTCCTTTTGTTTTGACCCCCAAATATTTATTACAACAATCTATTAATTATAATAAATTAAAGTTGTGATGCGGGGAAAATAGTGTAAATGTTTTCCCATTGACCTTCGCCCTGATTTTCCCACCAAAAATGAATAGTAATGGGTGATTGTATTTTCCACGGATCGGCAATTATATCGGAAATAATGTTTCGAATTTTATCTACTTTATTAAGCCATGCAGGATCCGAAAAGTTTTCTGAATCTTCTCTCTCGGCCATATAGTAAGGATTAGAACCCATAATGGATGGGCCTTCAGTATAGAATCCAGCAACATCGAAATTTTCATATTCGTCCCAAAATTCATTTTGGTCAAACATTCGAACCTTTAAAACTTTGGTGTCTTGACCTTTTTTAAGCATATTGGTAATATTAGCGGTTTCCCTTTCTGCATAATTTATATGCAGATATTGAAAAAAGACAACATCAGAATTGCGAAGCCAATTGATAATCCCCATAAAAAGGATTACTCCTCCTTACTATTTAACTTTTTCTTTTCAGCATTTCGGGCTCGACGAGCCTCCATATCCAAATCAGCAAGATTCATAACCGCAAATTTAAAATATTTTTTTCTTTTACTATCATACATCCAACGAAGTTTTTGAGTTTCGGTTTCGGCAGCATATAACTCATAATGTTTCATAGAACGAGCATCAATTACTTTGGCAGACCCTCCTTTAAATAAGGTGGTAATGGCCGTATCAACAAAAGAGGCTTTGGGTTCACCCTCTTTGGGATTTTCATGTTTAGTCCATCGAGGGGTGGTAAGTCCCGTCATCATAGATTTAAGTTTGGTTTGCGATACGGTGTCGCCTTCTTTAAACATCATATGGTGATATAACTATCATCACCAATATATAGTTTCGGTCAAAAATCCAGCAGCCATTACGCCGGCTATAAAGAAAACAATCATTATTTTAGTAGGCAAAGTAATATCATCATCAGGTGGATGAGGATCGTGAAGTTCCCAAGACATCGATAATCATCTCAAGCAATTCTCTTAAAGGTGGCGGGGCCACGAGTGGTAGTTTTGGGTAGTTGTTCAAAGTCAGGGTCTTGCTTCATAAGAGCCGACAAACTTCGCTTAGGTGGAATTTCTCGACGACCGACATCAAACAATCGGTCAATCATGGTTTGGGCAGTTACCACTTCATCAACCAAAACTAAAGATTTGGCGGCTTGATAAGAGGTTGGCTTGTTCTTTTTTCTAATAATTTTTTTGGTCATGGGGTCACTTCCTTGGGGCTACTAAGGCGGTCATGTCAATAGACTCGTAAGTCCATTGGAATTCAATTGGGTTGTCAGGACCACCACGAAGCGTGAGGTCTTGCTTGGGGGCAGCAGTTAAAACAGATTTAACTTCTTCGGTGGTAAATTGTGAGGAGCCAATAGTTCCGGTAACTGTTTGTTGAAGTGGTGTCCAAGAAATAACTTCGTCACCTGAACCAGTAGTCCACACTAAATCTTGGTTATCGTTAGCATTGATAATAAAACTCAAATTTTTCCCTGAAGTTTTGATAAAGTCGTTAGCCTCTTTGCCGGGGATAGTGGCATCATAGTTATGGTCAATGGCAGGCCATTCAGAAATTTGGTGCATAAGGTCTAATCGCAATAATTTGATGTTTTGACGAATGCCGTTGGCTTGAAGATAAAAGCGATCGTTTTCATAAGTAAAAACTAATTCATCTTTGGCAGTAAGCGTTTTGATAATTTGTCCCATACGACTAAAGATAACACCAATATCTAAATGCGTTTGAGTAGATACCCAAGAATAATCTAAGAAGGCGTCGGCCGGGGCCACGATTCGCAACATTTTATAACGATTGCCATCAACTAACATAGTAGACAATCCTTCGGAATCCCATCGAAGAATTCCTTCTTCGTTAATGGCTTCCATGGCTCGCAAAATATTTTTAGCAAGTGGCACTCTGATTTTGGCTTGTAGTCGGGTCATGATTCATTCTCTCCTATCCATTCGTGGGAATAACATACGACACCATATCGCACGGCGGCATTACTCATATTACGGTTACGACCTTCATGTAGTTTTCGGGCAATTCCGTTTTTGCTGGTAGGTCGCCACTTAGGAGATTTGTTGCGATACATACCTAATTTGGGATTAGTAGTTTTGCTATAATAGCGTTTTCCCTCGGATTTTATAATCATGCCGATACATTCCGATAAAGCCGTTCCTAATCCCATGCCTTGAAAGTCCGCAAGAATAACTAAGCGATGTTCTCGAAAAGCATTTTTGAGTGTTCCGCTGGGTTGAGGTAATACCGAGTTGAAGCCTACTAATTCGTCATTAAGATAAGCCACAAAACATCGGGCGGCAACATTTAATTGATTAGAAAGATAGTGATGCTTTTCAAAAACTTTCCAATAAGTTCTTTTGGCTTCAGCACCAAAGATCTCAAAGACCTCAATATTCAATTTCAATTCGAGCCACTCTCCTGCGGTGAGTTACATCCATCTCTGCTAAGGCCATACTATCGGTATCGAAAATCCAATCTGGTTTAAGCCAATCAATAATATCACGATGACAAGAAGCCAAAACAATGTTTTGGAGTCCTTCAGTATGAACATAATTATGAAGAGCGATAGAAAGTGATTTGGCGACTTCTCGATTTACAACGGAAGTGTATTCATCAATAATGGCTCCATCAGATAGTTGTCGTGCTACATCGGCTCTAAATCTTTCTCCATTAGACAAAACTCGATAAGGTTTCGTCATGCTGGGAATTGATGATAATCCACAAGCCATTAGTTTTTTAACGGCTTCTTCGGGATTAGCGAAATGAGAAACGATAGCCCGATCAGACTGCCATTCATGACCTACTTCAGTAAAATTAAAATAATTTTTTAGGATTTGGGATTTTCCTGAACCGGAAGAGCCCACGATTAAACCAATTTTGAAATTTGCCGGGGCGGTGAAATCGGGGAGGGTGAACTCAGAAGTTCCATCGAATTCATAATCAAAAGAATCGGCAAGATAATCTGTAAATTCATCAGGAATAACTTGACAAACTAATTTCATGAAGAAATTTAAGGTTACCACCTATTTATAGATTTTGCTTATTGATAGCGGCCACAAATTCGTAAGATGGCAATTCAGAAGACATAACTGTGGTGACGGCTCGTTCTCCGTTTCTTACTTTTTCTAAAGACCGTAAAGAAACAAAATAAGTGAGTTGAGGATCGAAATCCTCAGTTAAAAGACTAATTTTTATATTTTTGCCTTCTACACTACTACGGCGGGCGTATCCGGCCAATTCACTGTTGGTGCTTTGAAATTGATTATCAATCTTGGGAATATCTCCGTCCACAGGTAATTGAAAATTCAGGGCTGTATATTTTTGGCCGTCGGAAGTCATGTATGTTTTGACATCATAAAATCCTTGGTTAAGAATAATAACTCCGGTGTCTAAATCAATACTTCCAACAAGTTTTGTTCCTCCAGCAGTGGGAGACTCATAAACTCCGTAAATATTGTAAGACACCATGCGATGACTTTATCATCGCTACTATTTATGTTTTTCCTTATTCCGTAGATTGAGAACGATTTAATGATCGCAAAATTGGTCGAAGATTAGAATTATCGTTAGAACCTCCATCCACTCGCCTTACGATATGATCGAAGTCGATAAGTCGTGGATGCACGGTAGTTCCGGAGATTGAACAAGTAATCATGCCTTCAGAATCCATATGCGTTTCACGAAGTTCTTGGCGTTGCTTTTTGCTAATTGGTGCATTGACTTGAGGCATTCCGTTGGAATAAAGATGGTTTTCTAATTCTTCATAAGCCGTGTCAATCATGGCTAAATAGGATGAAGTATCAATACTATCTCCACGACCAGCAATTTTTACTGCAATCAAAGAAGTATTGATTTGTGGTTCCTTTTGAACAAAATCATTAATCCATTTAGCAATAACTTGACTTTGCATAGAAAGATTAGAAATATTGTGATTTGCAAGTAAATGGCTTAGTATAATCGTGATGAAAATAGTCTTTCGAGGGTCATTACCCGAAAGAATTTCAATTCCATGTCCTGCAACTGCAGCGTAAAGATCTAAATATTGCCGTGTTTCATCTAACATATTCTTGAGATCTTTTTCAGAAAGGGTGCTCAAAGTATTGGTATCAAATTTAAACTCTTGACCATTTTTAAAGTTAGAATTATTGTTGATATATTGATAATAATATTGTAGATGCTTAAACAAGGCTTGGATATTAGTAAGGTGGTCCATGTTTACAGAATAACCTTCATTACAATAATCTTTCCATTGTGATTTGTGAGCAAAATCATAAAGAGTTCTATAATTTGTTCGAAGATAGTTTCGAGAATGATATTTTTGCATGGGTTTAAGTCCTGTTGTCCCATCATTTAATCTAAGAAAAATATCTGCTGCTGTCCAACCATTACCTTTAGCAAATTCATACACATTAATTCTTGCATTTTCCATGTTATCTTGTTCAGTAGCAGGCAAATTGGTATAACTTCCAGAATATTTTTTTGCATTTTGATTTTCGGTAAGTGACATATATCGGCCTTGAATTTTAATATCATCATCCATATATTTCATAAGAGTCATAATTCGATGTTGTCCATCAATGATATAGTAACAAAAATTACCATCATCAAATTCCTTTTTCTCAACCATAATTTCTCCAATAGTAATATTACAAAGAACAGAATCTACCAAGCGACTGTTCCATCCTGTTTTTCGGTCTTGATATTTGCGTTGGTATTCATCAACCTTTAGACGACCTTTTTTATACAAATTAAAAAACTTTTGAAGGTTCCATGCTTGACAAGTTCCGAGGGCTTTTTTAAGTTGATTCTGTTTTGTGTTTGGTTTCTCTACCAAATCTTTTGGATCTGTGACGACTTGGCTATTGACTGTTATGGCTTCTTCTTCTGTAATTACGACATTCATATTTATCACTCTCCTGTTCTGATTTTACTTAAAAATCAATTACCCTTATAAAGTTTTATGTATTGTTGTTGCCCATAAAGGAATCAAAATGAGTTTTAGACTTGGGATCTAAATCAATTAAAATGGCGGTGCGGTTGTGGTCTTCGCAAACCGGCCATGTGCTACAAGAACCTGCGAAACCATCTAAGACGACATCATTAGGGTCGGTGGTAGACAACACCATGCGTTTAATGAGGTCATAGGGGATTTGGTTATACCATCCTTTGTGTTCTGCTGAGCCAGCCTTAACCATATTTATTTCCCACCAATCATAAGGACTAACGCCCTTACTGCCTTTGGCAATTTGCTTTTGAACTCGTGGGTCATTTGGATTTTTGTAGGGCATCGGGTCAGCCTTGTTGTTAAACTTGGGTTGCTCACAATCTTGATGAACAAACCAAAGCAAAGCACGGTGAGCCGTAGTAAATCGCTTTTTGGTCATACCAATGTTACTGGGATAAACCCACGAAATCCATTGTTGAAGTCGATAACCTTTGGACTCAATAATGGGAAGTAAACGAGCACAGGCTTCGGGATAGTGAACTAAGAAAGCCGAACCATCGGCTGACAAAATGGGTTTGAGGGCTTCAAAAGTATCTCCGATAAGATCGTGATATTCGTTTTCGGGAAGGTTGTCATCAACAAGATTAGAATAACGGAAACCAATGTTGTAAGGCGGGTCAAAGAAAGCAGTATTGATTTCTTGTGATTCAGTTTGCAGTTGTTTGAGGGCAGAAACAACATCGGTGTTGATAAAACGATGGGCCATAATAATGGTTTACGAAACCACCAATATATAGTTTATCAAAAGAGTGTCTTTTGTTCACCGACTTCTTGTGGTTCCGAAGCAATGTCTTCAAGACCTTGTAGGTTGGGATTGTTGCCGACGGCTTGGAAGATAATTTCTCGATCAACTTCAGGATTCCATGTTTGGTCAATAAATTCCATAATGCGTTTGTAAGTTACGCTGGAAGGTTTTACACCGACTTCTTCTGAGGTGGTTCTAAAATTAACTATGAAATCACCGATAGAACCATAGGTTTCGTAAATCTTTTTAGCAAGTTTCTTACCGACTCGTGGGATTTGTTCTAACACCGCATGATGTTTATTGCTGGTAGAAGTTACTACCGTCACAGGACGAATTAATTGATGTAATTCTTCTTCTTCCATGCGAAGAGCATGACTTCTAATAAACCGAATAGTTTCGTCAAGGGAATCGGTATATACTACAGGAATGGCTTCGCTGGTAAGTCGGTTAAAAAATTGTTGGAGGGATTGAATCTGATTAGAATTGGCGGTGAAAATATCCCGAGGCGAGCCTTCGATAATAAGATAATTACGACCTCCAGAGGCTACTAAACGAGTGATTTGTTCTTGCATACGGCGAGAAGTCCAAGAAGAGTAAGCATCACTCCATGTTTTTCGCTCGAATAACGAGAAATTCCCGGGGTTATCGTAATCATAAACTTTGATGTCGCCTTCGGAAAGGTTTTCTATGTCGGCATTGAGCAACATTTTGAACATAGTTTTAGTGTTGTCAGATTCTTTAGAATCAATGCTGATAGCGATCATAAAAAATATACAAACAATCACCTACTTATATGTTTGTTAGAAGATTATAAATAGTAGCGATGACGATGTTATTGTGTGACGGGAATTGTTAATTGGTTACGAGAGTCTGGTATATCGGATTATCCGTTGATTAGAATAATTAAATCAGATAGTGCTGCGAGGGAGACCATAGGTGAAATTTTAGAAAACCAATTAGGAGTAGATATTGTAGATAACTCTGCTTATTTTGCTAATAACAATGCTAACAAAATTATAGAAATTACAACCAATAACCTTGATCGGCCCCGTGTCGAGCGATTATTAAAATATCAAGATAAATATTTTAAGGATGCGACCGTAATTGTTTTAGAATCTTATAATGAAAAACAATTTCTTGATGATGTGGTTTTGGGGATAGATTATGGGCCATCTTACTTGCCGGTATGGGTTGCTAAATTTAATTTGAATGGTAATAATTATTATTTGGTTATTGATAATGAATTGGATTGTAGATTTGGTTGGGCAGTAATAAATAATCAAAAAACCCTTGTTACTACTTTGGAAGACTTATTGAGAAGATATAGGGATTAATCATGTTGCCAAATTATAGTGTCACTTTGGACAAAAATAATCTTGTGGAAGAGATCGTTATCGATAAAGATTTATTTGTAAATGGTAAAAATTATTATATGAAAGTGATCGGAATCAACTCGTTTGGACATACTATTACTACTTACGAATTTAAAATCAAAAAAATACCACAATTTTTTGATAATCGATTGTGGAAAAATTTTGATTTGGAGGGATTAATAATTTTTAATCCCTATGAGACTTCCAAAACCGAGGATACGGTTGTGTGGGATGGTAAGATAAAAAAACGACAGGTTATTCCTGAGGAGGAAAAATTTAGCCATTTTGATTCACAAATAGAAAGCATACTATCACAAAAATGGCCTATTTGGAGTAAAGTTGAGGGGGTTTGGATTACTCCTGAATTTAAAGATGTTCCCAGTTTTTTGTATCGAGAATGGGTAATGGGAAATCTTTTGCAAGATATTGAAATTTCGTTTGAAGAAATAATCAATCCGATGGCTATCAATCAGGAGGTGATATGATGACTTATTTTCCTTCCGAACAATGGAGTAATAAATTATTTTCAATGGGGCAATATGGAAGTATTTTCGATGAATTTTTAGATCTACCAAGTTCGTATAAATTACTGATGAAATTGGCTAAAGAAAACTTACAAAAAGGACCTACTTCACAAGTTTCTTTTGGTCCTGATTATAACGAATATTTATTAGAATTATCAAAACAACACGGGATATTTTTATTGACTAATCCATCATATAAAGAAGACCAAGATTTAGGAGATAATTTAATAGTGGTGCCTATGTTTATAGAACATAATAAACAAAGAGGAAGGTTAGAACCCACAGATGTATGGACAATTGATTTAGATAATCAAACTTATGATGGGATTCCGCTTAGCGATGATTATAATGGTTCGGTTTATGATATTTATAAATTAGGTAAGCCTTTTATGTTTAAAGTAGAAAATTTTTTCCGAAAACATTATGATGAAACTTATGATGCTATTAATAAAAGGAGGGTGTTATAATGTTTAAACCGGAAGTGTGGGCCATTATTTATAATCGGTTTAAAACCGATAAATATGATACTTCTCGTTGGTCTGATGCCGCAATTATGAAAACATTAAAGGGTTCGGATGTAACTTTAACATGGTATCCTGAAATGTCGGCAGCAGATTGGTGGACTTTTTATGAATTAGGTGATTTAACAGCAAATGATGAAAGAATAGTTGCTGAAGTTTCTTTGCCAAAAAAAGGTTTTTGGGCGAGATTACATCATGCTTATGCTACTAATAGAATACTTTTTACTGATAAAGATGAAAGGGAATGGTATGATGAATGGATAAAACCTTTTGATGATCCATTGAGGGAGGATTGGCCTGATGTATATACAAAAACCCCAAGAGATTATATGAATAATGCTCGCAATTATTTTGATAATGAAGCACCTATCGAAATGATGAATCAAGAAAACTTTGATGTGAATAATCCTGCTGTTTTGTGGGAGTGGCGTCCACCTCAAGAAAATAATTATTGGCAAGCAATTAATAAGCAAGAGGTGTTATAATTGGTAGTCAAATCAGCCACTAAGAAAAAATTAATGGATTCTGGGTGGAGTGAACCTGCGGCTCATGAAATGGCAAAGGATAGACGATGGGACGATGTAAAAAAATTATCTCCCTCGGAAATAGAGGGTATTTTAATTGATGCTTATATTCCGGCACCATATATACCTAATACAACTACTGGAAGACCACTAAGTATTTATGATTGGTGGCTAACAACTAAAGGAACTTGGAGATTTAAGAAAACTTCTGAGGGGTATGATTTTGAATTTACATTTAAAGGCGATGATTACAAATATAGTTGGCTTCGAAAGTCTGGACAAGTTATAGAAAAAGAAATGCTTTTTGAAGGATTAGGATCTTTATTTGGTGGCAAAGGGCCTGCTGATTGGTGGTCTTGGGAAGAACTTGCTTTGGGTAAATTAAATCCCCATTTTGATGGTGTCGAAATCTCTCAAATAATAAAAGATATGGATGGCAAACAAAATATTTTGCATGAGGTTGTTACCAAAGTAGAAAATGGAAACTATCATAATTATGATGCATGGTTTCCTGAATCTATCAATCGAGTAGATGTTTTAGATGTTTTTGTTCCTGTAGAGCGTTGTCGGCACGGTGTTGATCGTAGAAAAGATTGTGATCAATGTGGTGGTTTTGATGATTTAGCAAGTTTGTTCGGTTAAAATAGCCGTCGCATAACCGCAACCACAAACCCAATATCCATTTTGAGATTCCATCTTTTTAACAAAATCTCGGCAAGAGCAAACAGGACAACTCATAGTTCATTCCTCGAAATTTTATCTAATTGGTCTGCCAATTCTTCATCGTAATCGGCTTCTTGGTCTTCAGTCGTAATAATAACAACGGGTGGGTCACGCCAACGACTACCCATTTCTAAAATGGACTGCAATAGATAATGAATTGATTTGTGTTCTGAAACAGCCCCTGATTTGGTGGCCTCAATAAAACCTTGGAGAGATTCTAAGTCAATTCTAATTTCAGCAGGCATGATAATCAATGGGTAAGATTACCTATTTATATGTTTCCATCATGTAATGGGCTGGGCAATTTGATAATGGTTCGATAATCCAAAATAGTTTGGCGTTCATTATGTTGCTCAAGATATTCTTCTTGAATGGCTTCGCAAGAAATTAATTTTTCATATTGTGATTGATTAATTTTGATGGCTTTTCCTTCTCGAAGATCGATAATAGAACTACCCCATTTGCGTTTCATAGTAGCATCGCTAATATCATTGGTGGTTTGATATTCGGTAATGTAATTGGAAAGAACTAAGGCTGCTGTGGGGCTACAAGTATAATACAAAAAGTGGGGTTCAGGGATATTTTCTAAAGCCCCATAATTGATAACTAAATCGGCTGCTTTTTTAGGTCCTAAGT